>Reba_p2__coassemble_630_pt1 | contig 25233 bp, 18 predicted proteins | sample Reba_p2__metabat2_high_PE_013 | metagenome-assembled genome bin Reba_p2
AGGTCGGAAAACGAAAGTAGGAAGAAAACTGCTTCGTTTTCCTCCTACTCGATTGTAACGGGGCTCTTTAGCATCTGCCGCTTTCTGACACTAATTCCTTAATGGTTTTATTCAGTGAATGGGCTTTCATCAGTTGTTCCAAAGTAACGTGCATGCGGTAACGCCAATAGTGGCGTGAATTGGCGGGTACATTGATGCGTTCGGCTTGTGCGTTGGGGTGGCGCAGGGTGCCGTCGATCGAGAACCAGTCTTGCAAGGAGAGTATACAGAGAATGGAGCTGCTGTGCAGTTGCTGTCGTACTATCTCCTGACAGATGTCGGGAGTAGCTGTGGCAGGGGCTTCCCCATAATGTCCCAATATCTGATTATAGTAGCGTTGGGTTTGCTGAGGGTTCTCTTCCCACCAGCCCCGCAGCGTGGACATATCGTGGGTGGAGAAGGTACAGATAGACAGATAAGGATACTGTTCTGTGCGACCGAATTCCTGCATGTATTCTTTGGGCATACGTTGTATCTCTAACGACAGGATGCGTAGGTCTTTCATGACCCAAGGTACGCAATTGGGTATCATACCCAGGTCTTCGCCACACACCAGCATGCGGGTGGATTGGGTGAGCTGAGGCAGTTTCTTCATGGCTTGCTGTTGCCAGAAGTCGTTGTGCCGGTGGTAGTAGTACTGTTCGTACAGCTGGTTGAAGGCTGTCTGTTCGCTTTCGGTGAGCCATTGGAAGAAGGCTTCTTTCTGTACGGCAATCCGGGGGTGATACCGGTGGGAATTGTTACGGTCGGGGACAAAAAGCACGCTGCTTATCAGTGTGTAGAGTCCGTCGCGTATCCACTGGTCATCAGGCTGGTTCTTTCCGTCAAAGTGTGCCTGTACCTTGCGCTGGGTATCGTATTCGGGGCGCAGATGATAGTTGCCGTCTGCGGTGATGGGTTGCAGGTAGTGCTGCTTCACCGTATCGGCATGCGGGCCAAACAGGGCTGCCAGCAGTGAATCGTTGATAAAAGGTTGCAGGTAGGCTTCTTTGAAGGGGAGTCCGTAGCTTTCTATTTCTTCGCGCGACAAGGGCAGGGCGGGCACAAACTGCCCTAATAGTCCGTGTACGGCGTGCGAGGGGATTTCCCAGATGCGGAAGAATCCTAAAATATGATCTATGCGGTAGGCGTCAAAGTATTCGGCCATTTTCTGGAAACGCTTCATCCACCAGGCGTAACCGTCTTTTTCCATCACATCCCAGTTGTAGGTAGGGAATCCCCAGTTCTGTCCGTTTACAGAGAAGTCGTCGGGTGGTGCGCCAGCTTGTCCGTTCAAGTTGAAATAGTGAGGCTCTGTCCAGGCTTCTACACTGTTGGTGCTGATGCCGATGGGGATGTCTCCTTTGAGAATGACTCCTTGCGACCGGGCATATTGACTGGCAGCCAGCAATTGTAGGTGCAGGTGGTACTGGATGTAATAGTACAGGGCGATGTGGGGATAGTGTTCACTTTCCGGTTGGCAGAGTTGGTCTATGGCTTCTGCGTCGTAGGTACTGTATTTCGGCCATTGGCGGAAATCTGCTGTGTGATAGGTGTCGCGCAGGTAGCTGAATGCTGCATACGGTTGCAGCCATGCCCGATTCTGTAGGAAGAATTGCCGGAAACCTTCTGAGGCGAGTGTCTGTTCACCTTCTTGGGCAAAGATATAATGAAAGTATTGCCATTTGGCCTGTTCCACGGATTCGTAATCCAGTGTAGGCAGGTTGTTCAGCGCACGTTGGCGTTCTTGGAAGTAAGCGCGCAGCTTCGGGTCGGCCAGTGTACCCATTTGTTGCAAGTCGGCATAAATGGGGTGGAAAGCGTAGACAGACGTGCTGTTGTACGGGTAAGAATCCGTCCAGGTGTGCGTCATGGTGGTATCGTTGATGGGCAGAATCTGCACTACTCGCTGGCGTGTATGGGCAGCCCAGTCTATCAGCCGTTTCAGGTCGCCGAAGTCGCCGATGCCGAAACTCTGTTCCGACCGTAGTGAGAAGATGGGCACGGCTACTCCACTTCCTTTCCAGGCAGGGAGGTCGAAGTATACGTAGCGGTCGGCAATGACCAGGGTTTCTTCTTCCTGCAGAACAGAAGCAGTCAATAGCCGGTTGGGGTTGGTTTCCCAGGCTTCTGCCTTGCTTTCTTTCAAGTTATAGAGTATGAATTTATATTCCAGTGGGAATTCCAGGATATCGGCATTGAGTTCCACTTGCCATTCCGGGAAGTCTGCATCGCTCATCAGTATGGCCATATCTGGATTCCAACTGCCTAGCAGGGGGTGGTTTCCGCTGATAGCCAGGCAATGGTCGCTGTCTATGCACGGAGCATAGGCTTTGATGAGGATGCCACGCTTGTGGTTGGTAGGTAATGGGGTACGGTGTTTTCGTGCCAGGATGGATTCTGTAAAGGCAGAGCTGTAGAAGCTTAGTTGTTCGGGCAGGTCTTTCCAGCTATCCATGAGTCGGAAGGTGGAGTGCTCTGAGTCCGGGCCTATATGTAAAATCCGTGGCAAACTGTTCCATTCTGTACGTATCAGACGATGCTCGTCGTGTACTTGGTACCAATAGTGCAGGTTATCATCTGTAGGCTGCTGCAGCTCTACGGTAGCTGTCCAGTGGATGCCGTCCAGTGTATGCAGAGGCAGGGCCTGTTGAGGTTGTCTGTTTCCTAATTCAGGGGCAGATCCGCAAACGCGTATTTCCTCTCCCCAGTTCGTGTGGTATTCGATATTAAAATTTAAAGTCATTATATAGGTTAGATTTAGATAATACAATAGCTGCAATGATTATGCAAGTATAGTCAATATTCTCCATAATCATGCAGCTATGAGTAGGTTTTTTTATTCAGCAATCTGGTGGATTGCGCTGATTTTTATCCACAGCGGGAAGTACCGCAAGTGGTACAAATCAAGCAACCTTCCTGATATACAAGGGTTTCGTTGCCGCAATTGGGGCAGATGCGTCCTTTGGCTACGGTACCGTCGGTAACGTATTTCTTTAAGGCGCGTTCCACACCATTCTTCCAAGTGTTAATGCTCTGGCTGTCTAATTGCAGTGAGCTGACCAGCTTCAGAACTTGTTCAATCGGCATCCGGTAGCGCAATACACCGGAAATCAGTTTGGCATAATTCCAGTATTCTTTGTTGAACTTCTCAGAGAGACCTTCTATGGTCACCTTGTAACCCCGTTTGTTTTCAAACTGGAAGTCATAGCGCTTGTTGCCGTTTTCATCCATATTTTTGATGATGTGACCGGAGGTTACGTTTTTGGGCAGAATGATACCTTCATCGTCGTCCAATACACCGGTAAAGATTTCATAGGGATGACCGTCGAGTAAGCCTACAAAGGCTACCCATTTTTCTTTATTGTTTTGGAATCGTACTACGTCGGCTTCCAGAACTTTGGGACGGGTTTCTACAATCGTAGGCGGTTTGCAAGGGGGAAGTTCTTCTTTCTTCTCTTTTTTGGTGGAAATCAGCACACCCGAGCGAGAACCGTCGCGATATACGGTACAGCCTTTGCATCCAGAACGCCAAGCTTCCACATACAAGCGATTCACAAGGGCTTCGTCTACGTCATTGGGCAGATTGATGGTAACGCTGATGGAATGGTCTACCCATTTCTGGATTCGGCCTTGCATCTTTACTTTCATCAGCCAGTCTACGTCGTTGGAGGTAGCCTTGTAATAAGGTGACTTCTGAACCAATGCGTCTATTTCATCTTGTGTATATCGTTTGCTCGGGTCATAGCCTTGCGCTTCCATCCACGTTACAAATTTGGGGTGGAATACGATGTATTCTTCAAAGCTGTCGCCTGTTTCGTCAACAAAGTCTACACGCACATTGGTGTCGTTTGGATTCACTTTTCTGCGGCGTTTGTACACCGGTAGGAATACGGGTTCGATACCCGAAGTGGTCTGTGTCATCAAACTGGTGGTGCCGGTAGGAGCAATGGTAAGGCAGGCTATGTTGCGGCGGCCGTATTGCTTCATCTCTTCATACAATTCCGGATCGGCTTCACGCAGGCGGTTGATGAACGGGTTGTTCTTTTCACGTTCTGTGTCGTACATTTCGAAAGCACCTCTTTCTTTGGCCATCTGTACCGATGAGCGGTAAGCGCTCAGGGCTATGGTGCGGTGTACTTGTTCCGAGAATTCAGTGGCTTCTTCGGTGCCGTAGCGCAGACCAAGTGCTGCCAGCATATCGCCTTCGGCTGTGATGCCCACACCCGTGCGTCGGCCTTGGCCACTCTTCTTGTAGATTTTTTGCCAGAGCAGACTTTCCGTGCGTTTCACGTCTTCTGATTCCGGGTCAGAATCTACTTTTTCCAGAATGCGCTCAATCTTTTCCAGTTCCAGGTCGATGATATCGTCCATGATGCGCTGAGCCAGTCCTACGTGCTTCTTAAATAGTTCGAAATCGAAATAGGCATCGGGACGGAAGGGGTTTACTACGTAAGAGTAGAGATTGATGGCCAGCAGGCGGCAAGAGTCATACGGGCATAATGGAATCTCTCCGCACGGATTCGTGGAAACTGTGCGATAGCCTAAGTCTGCGTAACAGTCGGGTACAGATTCGCGCAGGATGGTATCCCAAAAGAGTACACCGGGCTCAGCTGATTTCCAGGCATTGTGCACAATCTTTTTCCAGAGTGCACTGGCATCTATGTCTTTCTGGAAGATAGGGTCGGTGGAGTCTATGGGATATTGTTGGGTATACGGTTTGCCGTCTACAGCTGCCTGCATGAAGGCATCATCCAGTTTGACGGATACATTGGCTCCGGTAACCTTTCCTTCGGTCATCTTGGCGTCGATAAAAGCTTCTGAGTCGGGATGCTTGATGGATACACTAAGCATCAAGGCACCTCGGCGTCCGTCTTGTGCCACTTCACGGGTGGAGTTAGAGTAACGCTCCATGAAGGGTACTAATCCTGTAGAGGTAAGGGCAGAGTTTTTTACCGGTGAACCTTTGGGGCGGATGTGTGAAAGGTCATGTCCCACACCACCACGGCGTTTCATCAGCTGCACCTGTTCTTCATCTATTTTAAAGATGCCGCCATACGAATCGGCTTTGCCGTCGATACCAATGACAAAACAGTTCGACAAGGAAGCTACCTGAAAGTTGTTTCCAATACCGGTCATCGGACTACCTTGCGGCACGATGTATTTGAAGTGATCCAGCAGTTGGAATAATTCTTCTGCACTCAGCGCATTAGGGTATTTGGCTTCAATGCGAGCTACCTCATTGGCAATGCGCCAATGCATGTCTTCGGGTGATTTTTCGTAAATATTTCCGAATGAGTCTTTTACTGCGTATTTGTTTACCCAGACTCGGGCTGCTAACTCATCGCCTTGGAAGTATTGTAAAGATTCTTCGTAGGCTTCTTCGTAAGAATAAGTCTTGTTTTCCACGTTTTTATTGTTCTTTGAATCAGTTAATACTAAGTAAGATTGTAGAAGTTTACTTTCGACCAACAAATTCGGGTGCAAATCTATGAAGGATTTTTTATTTGGCAAAATAAAACACAAACAATTTATCAACAGGTGGAAAGTTTTCTATTTTAGGATTAACTATATTTGAAAATCAGCGATTTATGAAAAATTGAGTTGACGAAAGTTTTCCAAAATGAAAATCTTTGTTTTCTTATTATTCAGTAAATCAGGATACCAACTATGATTCTTTTTTATATATTTGCAGAAAAAATAGTATGATGGATAGTTTAAAACAAAGACGGACCATACGGAAGTATCTTCCTAAAGATATTTCTGTAGAAATGTTAAATGATTTGCTTGAGACAGCTATGCGAGCTTCTACAGTGGGAAATATGCAGGTATACAGTGTGATCGTTACGCGTGATGCTCAGCGTAAGGAAAAGTTAGCTCCTGCTCACTTTAACCAGCCAATGGTTTGCAATGCTCCGGTTGTGCTGACTTTTTGCATAGATTTGCGTCGGTTTAGTAAATGGTGTGAATGCAGAAATGCAGTTCCCGGGTACGATAATTTTGAGTGGTTTGTTACGGGGGCTGTAGATACCTTATTGGCTGCTCAGACTTTTTGTACAGCTGCTGAAGAAAAAGGGTTGGGTATTTGCTACCTGGGTACTACTACATATAATCCTGATTTGATTATTGATGCTTTAGAGTTGCCTGAACTGGTGTTCCCGTTGACAACGGTGACCGTGGGTTGGCCTGCAGAAGAACCGGCTCAGGTAGATAGGTTGCCTTTGGAAGCAATCGTGCACGAGGAGGTGTACCATGACTATACACCTGCCGATATTGATAGATTATATGCGTTTAAGGAGTCACTGGAAGAAAATCGCCGATTTGTCTTGGATAATCAAAAGGAAACTTTGGCGCAAGTGTTTACTGAAGTACGTTATACGAAGAAAGACAGCGAAATGATGTCTGAGAAACTGTGGAATGCTATGAAAAAGCAGGGCTTTTGATTTCTCTTAGCTTGATAGTGTGAAAAGTTAACCGGTTATCTTCTCCTTAGGTAAATGTGTAGGAGAGGGTAACCGGTTAGTTTTTTCAGACAGTATTTTATCTTTTTTTCAGTAGAGTCTGAATCTTGTTGATTTCACTTTGCAAAGCTTTGTCTACTTCTTGCTGTTCCTTGATGGTCTTGCAGGCGTGTAGAACGGTAGCATGGTCTTTATTTCCAATCAATGCGCCGATCTTGGCTGTGGAGAGATTGGTATTGTTCTTGGCCAGGAACATGGCAATCTGTCGGGCCTGTACCACTTCGCGCTTTCTCGATTTGGTGTGGATGGCCGATGTTTCCAGTCCGAAATGCTGGCATACTGTCTGTATGATATCGTCCACTGTTACAGGTTTGGTCTCATAGTTTACCACCTTCTTCACAATGCGGTGAGCCAATTCCAAGTTAATTTCTTTTTTGTAGATAGTGGAATGCGCCATGATGGATACTACGATACCTTCCAGGTCGCGCACGCTGTCGCTTACATTTTCAGCAATAAAATCGATTACTTCCGGTGGAAATTCCAACCCGTCGCGATGTACTTTGTTGCGGAGAATGTCTTTTCTTAATTCTACATTGGGCTTTTCCAATTCGGCTACCATTCCCCACTTGAATCGCGTGATGAGTCGTTCTTCCATACCTTGCAGCAATACTGGTGCGCGGTCGGAAGTAAGAATTAGCTGCTTGCCATTTTGGTGCAGGTGGTTGAAGATGTGGAAGAATGTATTCTGCGTCTTGGTTACACCGGCAAATTCCTGGATATCATCGATAATCAGTACGTCAATAGTTTGGTAGAAGTTGATGAAGTCGTTAATCGTATTATTGCGTACAGAGTCTGTATACTGCACCTGAAATAAGTGTGCTGATACGTATAACACACGTTTGGTGGGGTATAATTCTTTGATTTTAGTACCAATAGCATTGGCCAGATGGGTTTTTCCCACTCCGGATGCTCCATAGAAGAATAGGGGGTTGAATACGGTTTTAGCAGGGTTCAGTGCTACCGCTTCTGCCACGCTACGCGACAGCTTATTACTTCCTCCTTCAATAAAAGTATCGAAATTATAGTCCGGATTCAGATGGGGGTCTAAATCGGAAACTTGAATTTGAGGAATCCGTCTGGTGACAATGGTTGGTTGAGGTATATTGGTACGAGGAGTCGACTCCTGGGTAACTGTTAGTTCCGGCTGGGAGCTCTTATCCATTACTACATTATACATCAATTTGGTTCCTTCTCCGATTTCCTTATATAAGGTCTTACGCAGCAAATCTACGTAATGTTCCTCCAGATATTCATAGAAGAACTGGCTGGGCACTTGTACGACCAGCGTGTTATCCTCATATCTTAAAGGGATAATGGGGTTAAACCATGTTTTATATGCCTGCGATGAAACATTGTCTCTGATGAAATCAAGACAGCGGTTCCACAGCCCGACATGATCAACTACACTCATAACGGCTTTCTACATTTATTGATTAAGCAAAACTTCTACGTTTGCAAATTTCGGAATCTTATTTTAAAAAAACAAATCTGTTTTTCCTTGTTTTTCTCAATCCTCTAATAATCAGTTTACTATCAGCTACTTATAGGTTTGCTTGTCGTGATTTATGTGAGACAGGTGTTGTGTAATTGTAAGTACTTGATGATTATTTGATTATATGGGATTTGGGGACTGGATTTTAGCTTAGGGTAATTTAGCCGGTTTAGCCGTTTTGGGGGTTATTACCTAAGCTCTTAGGGCATTCCAGCCCCTTTTGTTTTATCTGTTGCTATTTAGACAAATTCTATATAACAATAATTTCTACTTGTCTTTTTTTCCGAAAATAGAGAAGTGTACGTAGCGTTTTGGATGAGCTTTCAAGTCTTCCAACAAGGTGGCTGCATTGGCTGCTGTGGCATTCAGATTTTGATAGAAGCTGGGGTCGTTCAGCAGGAGTCCGACTGTGTTGTCAGTGCTTCCCAGTTTGTCTGTCAGCGATTTTACATTAGCCAATGTGGCATCTACTTTTTGCATGGCAGCAGCAAAATCAACATCTTTCATGTTGCTGCTGATAGTGGCAAAGTTGTCACCTATTGTATTTAATTTGCTTGTGAGCTGAGGAATATCGTTGCTCATCAGCTGTTCCAATTTCCGACTGGTTACCGCCATGCTGCCCGTCAGTTGTTCCACGTTGTGCAGCGTAGCTGGCAATGCCGGATCGGCCAGCAGTGTATTGAGCGACGAAAGTATGGAGTCTAATTTTGGAAGCATCTTTTCTACCTGAGGTACCATAGCTGCTGCTTTTTCCATTACCCCATTGTTCAGTTTACCTGGCAGGGTATCACCCACTTCGTGTCTTTCTCTCGGGTTATTGGCCAGCAGCAGGGTCATTTTTATACCGCCCAGCATATCTGACGTCAGTTCTGCTGAACTGCCTTTCGGAATGCGCAGTTCCGGGTCTACATCAATTTCTGCGATGACTTTGCCAGGCTGAGTATAGTCATAAATCAAGTCGCGCACAATGCCCACTCTAAATCCATCGGCAAATACCGGACTCGATTTGGTAAGTCCGTTTACATTCTGAAACTGAACGTAGAAATAGCTCGAGGGCTTAAAAAGGTGGATTCCTTTCAGATAGTTCATACCATAAATCAAGATACACAATGCGGCGAGGCTGGCTATTCCAATTTTTACTTCTTTGGTGATATACTTCATGATTACTTTCGTTTATTTTCTGTTGTTTTTAAATTCTTGTATAGCTGTTTGAACATTGGTTTTCTTGCCGTTTTTAAAGGCAATGATAAAGGCGTCGGGAAATTTCGACTTGATGGATCGTAGGGTGCGTAGCACTTGGTTATAGTCGGTCGAAGTTCCATAGGTGTATTTGTATAGCCTTTTTTCGTAATAGTATCCGGTACCTTTCAAACCTTTCAGCTGAGAATCGTTGGTGCGCAATTTATGGTCGCTGGCCAGAATCTGTATTTTAAATACAGGTTTGGAGTGAGCCGTATCTGTCTTTTTCGTTGTTTCGGGTACGGATACCGCTGCTTTTTTAGGGGCGGATTGCACTGCCGATGATGCTTCAGAACGGGTGGTTGTCCGGTTTTCGGCGGGAGCAACTTCAGGCTCTTTCGATGGCAGAGGGGTGTTGCTGCTTCCTTTCGAGCGTATCTCATGCTCTCTCTTATAGGTCAGGAAGGCGCGGTAAATGCTGTTGGCCAGTGAACTGCTTCCCATTTCACTGTTCAGGTATCTTTCCTCATCGGGGGTAGAGATAAATCCTAATTCTACCAAAATGCTGGGCATGGCACTGGCTTTCAGTACCAGGAATCCTGCCTGATGTACGCCACGGTCTATGCGGTTGCTGGTTTGCTTGAATTCTTTCTGCACCAATGAGGCCAGGTGTACACTTTGCGACATGTATTTGTCTTGCATCAGTTCAAAGATGATGTACGATTCTGCTGAATTGGGGTTGAAGCCTGCATATCTAGTCTGATAGTCACTTTCATACAAGATGACTGCATTTTCCCGCTTAGCCACTTCCAGGTTGGCATCTGATTTAGCCAGACCGAGTGTCCAGGTAGAAGCGCCCTTGAATGTACGGTTCTTTGCCAAAGCATTGGTATGGATGGAAATGAATAAGTCTGCTTTAGCGTTGTTGGCTATTTCGGCTCGCCGGTCCAGCGGAATAAACACGTCTTTGCTACGGGTATAAATTACTTTTACGTCCGGACAGTTCTTCTGTATTTCACTTCCCAGCTTCAAAGCCACTTTCAAGTTGATATTCTTTTCTTTTGAGATGCGCCCTATGGCTCCCGGGTCGTGGCCACCATGTCCCGGGTCTATCACCACCGTAAAGTCTTTGGCTTGTAGGGTGCTTATGCAGCAAGGAAAGACCAGCAGTGTGGTGCATATCTTGATGAATAGTATGTAAAATCCAAAATGTTTCATGTATACAATTTGGCGCAAAGTTAGCGGTTTTTTGCAGAAAACTCATCTTTTGGCGAGTAGTTTTCATGAATTACCTGCTTTTTAGGAGAAAAAATCCGATGTAGATACTACTTATTTCTGGTTTGCTCGTATCTTTGTATATAATTTTTTTTTTGAATGAAATGCTATGATACTTCGTTTTCTGAAGAATTGGACCTTACCGGTAGCCATGTTGATCGGTACATTGGGGTATTTCTTTTTTGCCTGTACACCGGCGGTGGCACCGATGAAGCCGTTTGTGCATGAGTTGATAGCGTGGCTCACTCCATTGCTGATTTTTGCTCAGTTACTGCTTACTTTTTGCAGGGTAGAAGTGCGCGATTTGAAGCCTCGCAGCTGGCACGGATGGTTGTTGCTGTTTCAATTGCTATCTTGTCTGATTGTAGCTGGCGGATTGTTACTGTATCCTTGGCAGGAAGATTATCGTGGGGTGCTGCAAGGCATTATGGTTTGTTTCATCTGTCCCACGGCTACGGCCGCAGCCGTTATTACAGGCAAGCTGGGTGGCAGTGCTTCTTCGCTGACCACGTACACCTTGCTGTCCAATCTGCTGACTGCTGCAGTGGTGCCGCTGGTGTTTCCGCTGGTAGAGCCTCATGCGGGTATGGACTTTCTGCAGTCTTTCTGGAAGATTCTGAGTAAGGTTTTTCCCTTGTTGCTCTGTCCTTTTCTGCTGGCTTGTTTTTTCCGGACCTGCTTGCCGCGCATTCACCGCTGGCTATTAGGCTTCACGGATATGGCTTTCTATCTGTGGGCGGTGGCATTGGCCATTGTGTCGGGGCAGACGGTGCGTTCGCTGGTGCAAAGCTATGCTCCGCTGGGGGTAGAGCTATGCGTTGCGTTAGGCGGTCTGTTGGCTTGTTGCGTGCAGTTCTATCTGGGCAAGCGCATCGGCGGACGTTGGGCCGACCGTATCAGCGGCGGGCAGGCTTTGGGGCAGAAAAATACTGTATTGGCCATTTGGATGGCTTATACCTATCTGAATCCTCTCTCTTCTGTAGGGCCCGGCTCGTATGTACTGTGGCAAAACCTGTTTAACTCCTGGCAGCTCTGGAAGAAGAGGAAGCTGGAAAATGCCCGGTGATATTCGTATAATTCTTTAATTCTATAGCGTATGAAAACGATGTTTTGTATTTGTTGGATGTTGGGCTGTTCGCTCACCCTGTTGGCTCAATATTGTAATCTCGATCCGCATAAGGTGATGCACTACGTCACGACGGATTATAAGAAGAACCTTACGAAAAGAGATTCGCTGCTGGTGCAAGAGGTGGTAGAAAATACCGATTCTGTCAGCCTGTCGCTGGCTTGGTTTGGCGACAGTTATACCGAACAAGCCATTCGCGACGGTGAGAATCTGGAATATGCGGTCTTTCATAAGAAAAGCCGACTGACCCGTCGTATTCTGCTGGATGGAGAAAAAGAAAATGAGCAGACACGGAAATACCTTGCCTCCGGCTCCCGCAATTTGTCGGAAGAAGAGTTGGCTCAGGAATGGGAGGCATACAGCAGGCATTTCCGTTCCGAGGGTATTATCCAACTGCCCATTCCGGATAATGTGCAGCCCGAAACTCCGCTTCCGGAATGTCATTATTTCAGTAAGATAGGGTTTGTGAAGGCGAAAGGCGCCGTGAAAGGTGAGTATCTGGGAATGGAAGTGATAGAAACACCTGCCGGTCGGTTTGATTGTGTAAAGATTCGAGTGGAAAGCACCATGAAGTTGATGGGCTTTTCAGAAAAAGAAAGGGCGGTAGAATGGTATGCCAAAGGGATTGGGCTGGTGCAGTCGAATACGTATACCAAACGGGGGAAACTCAAAGAATCTACCGTACTTCAGTCGGTAAAAGGGGGGTTGAAAGCGGGAAACTAGCTTTTCAAGAACAGGACAATTTGCTTTCTGTCTGCTGCATATAAGGGTGGCTTGCTGCTGAAATAATTACCTTGTCTCTTCTCCGGGTCAACTCCCTACCAACTCCTAACCAAGTCCGAACAGATGTTTACCTATAGGGTTCGGAGAAGAAGCGGGGCAGGTATCGGGGCATTGAAGGGGATATGTGTCCGAAGTGAACCAAATGTAATGGAAGGTTGTTGTAGCTACATGAAAAAGGATTTTACTTCTATATAAAAGAAAGGAATAAATGATGAAAAAGAATTTTTTAAGTGTGGCAGCTTTTGCTTTTTTGTTGCTGGCTGTCGGTTGTAATGGTTCTTCACAGAAGAAGCAGGTAGCAGAGGCACCTCAACAGGAAGAAGTGCAGTCGGTGGAAGTGTTTGGTACGTATGAGGGTACTTTGCCTGCGGCTGATTGTGAGGGTATAGAGACGTTATTGACTATCAATTCCGACAGCACATATACCCTGCAGAGCGAATATATCGGTGTGGATGATGGGAAGTTTCTGGTCAGTGGGGTGTATAATCTGATTGATGGCGAACTGCTGGAACTGATAACTCCTTCATCGGGCGATAAAACGTATTATAAGATTGTGGCCGATGGCGTGATGTTGTCTGATAGCCTGGGTACTGAGAATCAAGGAGAATTGGCGAAACATTATGTGTTGAAGAAAAAATAATCAACATCAAGTAGTTGAAAAAATCCCGTCGGAAGTTCTGCTCCGACGGGATTTTTTTATTGGATAGTAAGGGTTTCTATCGGTTGCTGGCGTTCTGTATCCATGGGAACGGCCCGATAGCCGACCTGGCTGAAATCTATGCTGCGCAGATCAATGCAGCGGATGGTACTGTTGTACATGGTGCGGAAATACAGCATTCGGTTTTTCAGGTCGGTAGCCGAAGTCCATTGGGTGGCACTGGGAATGTCTGCCGGCACCTTGCCTAAGGGAAATTCTATACCGATGGGGATGTCGAAGTTATTCAGAATCTGAAAACTCTGCTCTACGGTGGCCCGTGCAGTTTCCTGCTGCGGAGCCGTGGCCTGATAGAAGGCGGCTCTTACAAAGCGGGAAGGGGGAGTGACATCACCCGGAAGCCCCAGAAAACCACTGCCTGCTCCCAATGACCGAAGTGATAAGTGGCCCAATTGCTGAGCGGGTGCTGCACCGGGAAAGAGGTTTACGTAATTGTTGAGGTTGGTCAGTTGCCATTCAAAGCCGGGTGAGTTGGTCAGCACGCCCAGCTGGTTCTCATAGAAGCAAGGTTTCCCGTCGATAATTTCCAATACCAGTTGTCGGCCCTGTGGGTCGGCAAATCGCCAGTGTACTGTAGAAGCTCTCGGGTCGATGTTGATGATATGGATGCGCTCTACGGCAGCTTTTACTTCTTCCAGCGTGGCACATTCGCCCAGGATATAAGGTACCAATTGTAAGTCGGCCATACTGCAGGCTTTCTTATCCGGTTGGTAGGCCTCGTATTGTCCGTAGTTCGGAAAATAGAACAGTCCGGCCGATAGTCCGGCTTCGTTGATGCCTTCGGCTATAAACTCTTTCATTTCTACTGCCAGCCCCACATAGCCGTAGCGCGACTGGAAACGCATGCCATCTTTTCCGTCAGGCGTGAGCGACCGGTCGGTGTATCGGCGTGGCACAATCACGTATTGGCTGTTGAGATTGGTACCTCCCCATTCAATGGTGCGTGCCACGATGGTGGCCTGGTCCTTACTTTTCAGCGTGATGCCGGTACAGGCATCGGTAGGCGATAGGGTGGCGGTTAGTGCAAGGGCTGCCAGCCACCGGAAATTCATTTTCTTCAGTTTCATACGCATATAATTAGAAGCCGTTTTCGTAAGCTTTTCTATTTCAAGTGTAAACACTCGGTTTGCGGTGATTGTTCAGCGTTGAGTTTTGATTTCTTTTTCTATAAAATAGCGTGGCCGCTGTTTTACTTCCTTGTATATTTTACCAATGTACTCACCGATGATGCCGATGGCAGTCAGGATAGCTCCGCCAATGAACCAGATAGAGATAAGCAAGGATGTCCATCCGGGAATGACATGACCACCTAGAAAAGCTGATAGGGCGTAGAGGATGGATGCCAGGGATACCAGGATAAACAGCAGTCCGAAGGTGGTAATCAGGCGCAAGGGTTTTACTGAAAATGAAGTGATGCCGTCTAGGGCAAAATTCAGCATTTTGCTCAGCGGATATTTGGATTCTCCGGCAAAGCGTTCTTTGCGGTCGTAGTATACCGAAGCGGTAGAATATCCCAGGCTGCATACCATTCCGCGGATAAAGAGGTTACGTTCGGGGTGAGCCACCAGAGCCTTTACCGTGCGCAGGCTCATCAGGCGGAAGTCGGCATGATTATATACGATGTCGCCTCCCATGGTCTTCATCAGTTTGTAGAATGCCTGGGCAGTGTGCTTCTTGAAGAATGTGTCGGTCTTGCGCTCTTTCCGTACTCCATATACGATGTCGGTACCTTGGTTGTAGAGCTTTACCATTTCTATGATGGCTTCTACATCGTCTTGCAGGTCGGCATCGATAGATACGGTAGCATCGTATTCATGGGCAGCGGCCCATTCCAATCCGGCCCAGAGTGCTTGTTGATGGCCTACGTTATGGGCCAGTTTCAGGCCTTGCACCTTGGAGTTTTGCCGGGAAAGTTGCTCGGTGATTTCCCAAGTGCGGTCTTTACTGCCGTCGTCCACGTAGAGCAGGTGTCCGGTGGCTATTTCCTGATTTTGCAACAGTCTGTCGAGTACGGCCGAAAGTTGCTTGGTGGTTTCCAGAAGAACTTCTTCTTCGTTGTAGCAAGGCACTACAATGAGTAGTTGGGTGGTATTCATAGATTTTTATGTTTAAAGACGAATCTGATTAAGATAAAGTTCACGGGGATGGCAATGGCAAATACGGGCAGCGGTGCCCATGTTTGGGAGATGCCAGCCCATAGGAACAGATTGAGCAGCAGCATGTGGATCAGAAAATTCACCAGGTGTGCTCCGCTGAATCCTACCGCCTTTTTCCACGAGGGGCGGGTGCCGAAGGTGAAGTAGGCAGTGAGGTAGAAATTGACAATGAAGCTCAGCAGATACCCGGTCGCATAGGCTATATTGACATTGATAAGTGTCTGCAGCAGGTAGTATAATCCGTAGTGCAGAGCGGTGGCCAGTATGCCTACTAGGGCGAACCGGATAAACTCGAGTAGATGTTTCATTTGTTTCATGCGCATCACGGGTTTAAGGTTGAGAGATGGTCGCCTCTGACGGGTGATTGGTGATTTTACCTTGTTTTACCAAATATTCCGTACTTTGCAGCATGGAGAAACAGTAGTCTTTCAGCCGGTCGAAGAGAGAATCTTGGGGCATGGCCTGCACTTCTCTTCCCCGGTAGCGGTAGCAGAATTCCTGTTGGCTTTCGGGAGAGTAGATATATAGTCGGCTGGTGTCTCTGGCTGCAATCAGGTTATCGGCGGTGTAGAACATACACGGGCGCTGTTCTTTCAGCAAGTCTATGCCGAAGTTGTTTTGCGTATAGCCTATGTTCAGCAATCCCAGCAGGGTGGGGGCTACGTCAATTTGTCCGCCCATGGCAGTACATATGGCAGGGCGGATGTTTTTTCCGTAAATCATTAGCGGAATGTGGTTATACGACTGGGGCATTTCGCATTCAGGCGTACCTACCAGTTTGCCATGGTCGGCCATGAAAATGAAGAGGGTTTCGTCAAACCAGGGTTGTTTGCGTGCTTCTGTCATGAATTGTCGGATGGCCCAGTCGGCATATTCCACAATTTGTTTTTCCTTGCTTTGACTTCGGGGAGTAAAGTAAGGCGGAATGACGTAGGGCGGATGGTTGCTGATGGAGAGCAGCACACCGAAGAATGGTTGTCCGCTTTTTGCCCGTTCGTTGAGAATGGGCAGGGCGTATTGGTAGAGGAAGTCGTCTTGCACCCCAAAACTGTTGACTACTTTCTCTTTCGGATAATCTTCCTGTGCATATACCTCGTCGAAGCCGTTGGAGCGGAAGAAGGCATTCATGTTATCGTATTGCGATTCATGGGTCATAAAGAAGAGGTTCCGGTAGCCGTTTTCCTTCAGGATGGTGGGCAGACCGGAATACAGGGGAATCACCGACCCTTTCATGGCATTGCGTTTCATGATGGTGGGGAAGGAATACAGCGTGGAATACATACCGTGGTTGGTATGAATGCCAGCCGAATAAAAGTTGCTGAAAGCCAGCGATTCATGATACAGACTGTCCAGGAATGGAGTCAGCGGTTCAGATGCTCCGAACGACTCCATCAGATGGGCCGACATAGATTCCATGAAGATAAAGACGATGTTCTTTTTATCTGGGTCACCAGACGTTGTTATGTGTCGCGCCATCGGTGAGATGCCGGCTATGCCCGGTCGGTTTAGTAGGGTTTGTGCCTGTTTCACGGCTTCTTCTTCGGGCATCAGGTGCAGGTACTTGTTTTCTTTGCGCCGGTCGTCCAATGTACTGGTCAGCAGGTTGAATACCGGATTCACTCCCAGTTGGTTCAAGAAGGGGTCTTGGCAATAATATGCCTGGCTCACTTTGATGGGGTTATATCCCATACGGCCACGGATACCGAAGAGGCATAGTCCGACGCAGGCTGCCCCTACCACCAGGATAGTCAGTCGCTGCTTGATGGACAGCGGGGCGGCGGCAGAGAGGCTGAGCCGGTAGAAATAATCAGAGAGTTTAAAGAGCCCCCAGGTGGTGAACACGATGGCACCCAGTCCTAGCAGAATCGGGAAATAGTATGACGACTCACCTACCATCATGCCGGCTGTAGTGGCTCCATAGCCAAACCAGTTATAGATGGAAGAGTTGATAATCTTGAAGAAATAGCAGAAGTACGGTATATTGGCTGCTGTGATGGCAAAGGCCAGGGAATAGAACAGGCTGAAGTAGAAGGCCGTGCACCGAAATAACCACCGGGCAGTATATTGGCACAAGGCTGCTATCCAAAGCACCACTAGAGGTAGTAAGAGCAGGTAGCAGGCGATGACGTTGTCAAACCAGAGTCCGCGGATAAAGGCGATAGACTTGAGTGGCAGATTCTGGTCTATGGCTGCCGGGAACTGATAGTCTACCGAGAAGTATAAGATAAATCTGAAAATAAAGAACAACAGGAGTGCAGCCACGTGTATGGTTGCCAGGTAGGCCAGATAGGTAGTGGCGCAACGGATGGGATTATTTTTCATTTGAATATAACTAGTTATTGAAGTATATGTAATGTGCAAAGATAAGAAGTTTCAGAATAAATTCGTACTTTTGCGGAGTCAAAAGAAAAAACAATGGAAAATATGTTAGACAAAAAGAAGGCATTCTGGCTGGTAGCCTTGTTAAGTATTTGTATACTTTTGCCGTTTCTCGGTGAAACGCTGTTCTACTCCAAAGGAGAACCGAGAGAGGCCATTGTAGCCGTTTCTATACTGGAAAGTGGTAATTGGTTATTACCGATTAATTATGGCACAGATATCGCTTACAAACCTCCTTTTCTGTATTGGTGTATAGCTGCCATTTCTACGCTCTTTGGCGGCGAGGTGACGGAATGGTCTGCCCGTATGCCGTCGGCCTTAGCTTTCCTGGCCATGCAGCTAGTCTTTTTCCTCTTTATAGCTAAGCGTAAGGGTGTGAGAACGGCTGTGCTGACTTCTTTATTACTGCTCACTTCGTTCGAGGTGCACCGTGCAGCGGTGGCTTGTCGTGTAGACATGTTGCAGGTGTCGTTGATCGTCATTTCCCTTTGTCTGCTGTTTCGTTGGGATGAGGCCAACCGTAAAGGTATTCCTTGGCTGGCGGTAGTGCTGATGGCAGCAGCTACTCTGACCAAGGGCCCGGTAGGATCTATCTTCCCGTGTACGTGTATCGGTCTGTATCAGCTGCTGCGCGGCCGTTCTTTCGCTTCTACCTTCTTTTCTCTGCTGCTTATCGGCCTCCTTACGTTGATTCCTTATGGTGTGTGGCTGTATGCCGCTTCGCTTCAGGGCGGTGATGCCTTCATCAATCTGATGGTAGAAGAAAACCTGGGCCGTTTCTCAGGAACCATGTCTTATGGCTCGCATGAAAATCCGATGTGGTATAATTTCCTGACCCTTATTTGGGGCTGGGTGCCCTGGACCCTTGTGCTGCTGATTTCTTTGTTTGAAGTGGATTGGAAAGGTATGCGCTGCCTGCCCGAAGGGGCCTCGTGGGGAGAGCGTTTGAAGAAGGCTTGGAACAGGTTCCGTCAGCAGTCTCCGCTGTCACTCTTCACCTGGGTGGTGATTCTGTTCATCTTTACATTCTATTGTATTCCCAAGAGCAAGCGCAGTGTGTATCTGCTGCCTATCTATCCGTTTATGGCGGTACTGATAGCCGAATACCTGTGGATGCATGTATCTCGCGGTGTCAGACTGTTTCGCATTTGCGCTCGTGTATTTGCTACACTTGGTGTGTTGCTGACGTTGGTGTTTTTTGTGGTGCGTATGGGATGGCTGCCCGACAGTATCTGGGGAAACGGTCGTCATGCTGCCGAGAACATCGCTTTTGTTCAGGCATTGGAAACCACGCCTCTATCGGTGGGTAAGTGGTTTATCGTGTTGCTGCCCCTTGTAGCCGGCATGTGTCTGCTGTGGGCTGTAGCCAGAAAAGCCGATATCCGCTCGCTGCTGTATGGGGTAGCCGGTATGATGATGGCTATCTTTGTCAGTCTGGACGGTGTATATCAGCCTACAGTGCTTTCTGTAAAGTCGGACAAACGGTTGGCTGCCTGCTTTAATCAATACGTGCCCGAGGGACCGGTTTATTCCTATACCGACCGCTTGATTCGTTTTTATGGAGCCAATTATTACCTGAACGACCGTATGCGCAATTTTGCATTGGAGCATCCGGAAGGACAAGGAATTGTAGTGGTGGCTGTAAGAGACCAAGAACGCTTCATGGAGGAATTTGCCGGTACGTATCTGCTGGAAGAGCTTCATCAGACTCCTTACCGCAGCTGTGACCTTCGTTCGCAAGTGCTGATTTATAAATTCCAAAAGAAATAAACTATGGAACAGGAACAACGACTCACTTTACCCCAAAGAATTATAGATAAATACTATGCCGGTGCCGAGCAACTGCGACACATCTTGTGGACACACAGTAGAAGTGTGGCTCAGAAAGCATTGGAAATAGCACACCGGCATCCGGAACTAAAGTTGGACGAGGATTTTCTTTATGAAGCGGCTATGCTGCACGATATCGGCATTTTTCTGACCGATGCCGATGGTATCTGCTGTTTCGGCGACAAACCGTATATCTGTCACGGGTATTTGGGAGCCGAACTGATGCGCAGAGAAGGGTATCTGCGGCATGCACTGGTGTGTGAGCGGCATACCGGTGCCGGCTTGTCGCTGGAGGATATACTGGCGCGGGAGTTGCCGGTACCTCATCGCGATATGCTGCCCGTAAGCCTGGAAGAACAAGTCATCTGCTTTGCGGATAAGTTTTACTCCAAGACTCATTTGGATCGGGAGAAAAGTGTGGAAAAAGCCCGTAACAGTCTGGCACGCTATGGCGAAGCAGGTCTTCGTCGTTTCGACCGTTGGTGCGAACAATTCTTGTAGGCATCTATTTTTTTCAAAAAAACACCGATTATCCGTTTAAAATATGTACTTTTGTCCACTCAAAGCGGAAACTATAAGCTAATAAAATCATTGAAACCAAAAATAGTCATATCATTTCTGTTGATGTTTGTCTTGCTCCTGATTTCCGGTGAGGCTTTGTCCCAACGTAGGAGGGGGAAGATAGCACCTACCCGAAAAAGGGCAGAATCTTCGGTTCTTAAGGGCGATTCATTGCCTGTAGATTCATTGAATACAGATTCGCTGGCACCGGACAGTGTGCCTGCACCCAAGAAAAAAGACGGGCTGGATGCACCGGTCACTTACGAGGCTACCGATTCTATCGTTTTTACCCAAAATGGTTTTGCCCATCTCTATGGACAAGGAAAAGTGGTGTATCAGCAAGGCTCCAAACCTATTGAGCTGACGGCTGATGTCATTACCATGAACATGGACAGCAGCACCGTCTATGCGCATGGCGTAGAAGATTCACTGGGTACCCTGCAAGGTACTCCCGTGTTCAAGGACGGTGAGACACCCTACGAAACCAATACCATACGGTATAACTTCAAGAGTAAAAAGGGTATCATCAGCAATGTGGTGAGCCAACAGGGAGAAGGATATGTGACCGGTAACAATGCCAAAAAGGGCCTGAACGATGAATTGTATATGAAGAGTGGACGGTATACCACTTGCGACAATCACGAGCATCCTCACTTTTATATGCAGATGACCTATGCCAAGGTTCGTCCGAAGAAGAATGTAGTGACCGGACCGGCTTACCTGGTGGTAGAAGATGTTCCGTTGCCTTTAGCTGTGCCGTTCTTCTTTTTCCCGTTCTCCAGCAGCTATCAGTCGGGATTCCTGATGCCTACCTATATGGATGACTCTAACCGCGGATTCGGTCTGACCGACGGCGGGTATTACTTTGCCATCAGCGACCGCATGGACCTGAAACTTCGGGGTGACATCTTTACGAAGGGTTCGTGGGCCTTGAACGCAGAAAGCAATTATATCAAGCGGTATAAATATTCGGGTTTACTGCAAGCCAGCTACCAGGTTACCAAAACTGGTGACAAGGGATTGCCCGACTATTCAGAGGCCAAAGACTTCAAGATTGTGTGGTCGCACCGCCAGGACCCCAAGGCGAATCCGAACCAGACTTTCTCGGCCAGCGTAAACTTTGCCACCAGTAGCTATGAGCGTACCAACATCGGTAATATGTACAACGGTACGGCTATGTCGCAGAACACCAAGACCTCTAGTATCAGCTACACCCGTTATTTCTTCGATAAGAAACTGACGGTTTCGGCTACGTCGAACATTGCTCAAAACATGAAGGACTCTTCTGTCAACGTGACCTTGCCCGATATGAATATCTCGCTGACTACGATGTTCCCCTTTAAGCGAAAAAAAGCGGTGGGCAATGAAAGATGGTACGAAAAGATTTCTTTCCGCTACACGGGACGTTTGAAGAACAGCATACAGACCAAGGATGACAAGCTGTTCAAATCGAATCTTATCAAGGATTGGGAGAACGGTATGCAGCACGATATTCCGGTGAGTGCTACCTTTACGCTCTTTAAGTATTTCAATGTAACGCCTAGTGTGAACTATACAGAACGCTGGTACACGCGTAAGATAATGAAGGACTGGGATCCGAATGCCGGAACCAGCGGACGCGAAGTGAATACGGATACCATTTATGGTTTTCACAGGGTGTATGATTATCGGGGTAGCATCAGTGTCAATACCAAGATTTATGGTATGTATAAGCCCTTGTTCATGAAGAAGAAGGAAATTCAGATTCGCCACGTCATTACACCTACCGTGTCTTTCAGTGCGGCTCCCGACTTTGGTTCCAGCCGGTTCGGCTATTACGAAACTTACTATCGCCCGAATCTGGATGGTACGCAAGATACCGTGGTGTATTCGCCTTATGCCGGTCAGGCTTTCAGCCCTCCCGGAAGAGGAAGGTCGGGTAATATCTCTTTTGGTATCTCCAATAACTTGGAAATGAAGTATAAGGATAAAAACGACTCTATCCGCAAGGTGAGCCTGATTGATGAATTTGGTTTCAATATGTCGTATAATACGGCTGCCAAAGTACGCCCGTGGAGTAACTTGAACATGAACCTTCGTCTGAAGCTGAGCAAGAATTATACGTTCAGTATGAATGCAGTGTTTGCCACCTATGCCTATACATTCGATAAAAACGGTAATGTAAAGGTGGGCGACCGCACGGAATGGTCGTACGGACGATTCGGACGTTTCCAAGGTTACGGCACTTCATTCAGCTATACGTTGAACAACGACAGTTGGAAAAAAGTCAAAGCCTTGTTTACCGGTGAAAAGCTGGATGATGAGAAAGATGAGCAGAAGGGAGAAGGAGAAGACGAGAATGTGTCGGGGGCAGATGAACAAAGAGGCATCACGGAAAAGAAGACCCGCGAGGCAGACGTGGATTCCGACGGCTATCAGGTATTCAAGATGCCTTGGTCCATCAACCTGAGTACGGGTTTCAACATATCAGAAGATACCAGCAAGCCTATCAACCGGAAGACGATGCGTTATCCGTATAAGTTCAGTTTGAATTCACTCAATGTGAACGGTAATGTGAAACTTTCCAATAAATGGGCAGTCAACTTCAATACCGGGTATGACTTCAATGCCAAAGAGATAGTACAGACCGCTTTCAATATTACGAGAGATTTGCACTGCTTTAGTATGTCGGCCAGCCTTTCTCCTTTTGGTCGTTGGAAATATTACAATTTCACCATCCGTGCCAATGCCAGCATTTTGCAGGATTTGAAATGGGAACAACGCAGCCAGACGCAGAGCAACATCCGCTGGTATTAATAGGAAATTTGATACCTTTTAGTTTTCAACCTAACGAATAATCCCCTTGCTGTAACCGATGCAGCAAGGGGATTATTCGTTGGTAGCAAAGAGGTTTACCAGACTATAGGCTGTTCTCCATGAGCTATCAGGTATTCATTGGTACGGCTGAAATGCTTGTTTCCGAAGAAACCGTTGTAGGCGGATAGCGGAGAAGGGTGTGCCGAGGCAAGTACCAGGTGTCTGTTCCGGTCGATGAAGGCACCTTTGCGTTGAGCATATCCTCCCCATAGAATAAATACGAGGTGCTCTCTATCTTCTGCCAACTTGCGTATTACGGCATCCGTAAAGGTTTCCCACCCCTGTCGCTGGTGTGAACCGGCTTGGTGGGCGCGTACGGTCAGTGTGGCATTCAGCATCAGCACCCCTTGTTCGGCCCATCGGGTAAGGTTTCCGCTGGCTGGCTTTTCTATCCCCATATCATTTTTCAGTTCCTTGAAGATATTCACTAGAGAAGGCGGAAAAGCTATTCCATCGTTGACTGAGAAGCAAAGTCCGTGAGCCTGTCCGGGTCCGTGATACGGATCTTGCCCGATGATGACCACTTTTACCCGGTCGAAGGGACAGAGATTAAAGGCATTGAAGATTAGTTTTCCGGGAGGATATACCACCCCCTGGGCATATTCATTTTTCACAAAGTGGGTCAAAGCCTCGAAGTAAGGCTTTTCAAATTCTTCTTGTAGCTGCTGTTTCCAGCTTTCTTCTATTTGTACCTTCATGTTTGAATCAGCTTGGTTTGATGCGACGAAGGTAATGAAAAAAAATCAGCCGCCCTACAGTATTTTGCAGTAAAGTAGCAGAACTGTGGAGCGGCTGGATGGGGAATGCATCCCTGATACAAATGTGTCAGATAAGATGAATGTTATGTTTTCTGCATTCCTCTCGCATATCATCAGGCCATATGCTGGCTTGTATTTCTCCGATGTGTGCTTTGCGCAGGTAGAACATGCATAATCTAGACTGTCCAATACCTCCTCCGATACAAAGTGGTAATGTGCCTTCCAATAATCTTTTGTGGAAATAAAGTTCCAATCGTTTTTCCTCTCCGGCTTCTTTAACCTGCTTTAGCAAGGTTTCTTTGTCCACCCGTATCCCCATGGACGACAACTCTATGCTGCGCTGTAGCACAGGGTTCCACAGTAGTAAGTCGCCATTTAGTCCGGGCAGTCCGTTGAGTCCGGTTGTGGTATAGTCGTCATAGTCCGGCGACCGGCCATCATGTTTTTTTCCGTCGCTTAACTTACATCCGATACCGATGATGAATACTGCTCCATACTTCTGGCAGATGGTATGTTCGCGACATTTGGGCTCCATGTTCGGATATAACTGCCTTAACTCTTCGGCATGGATAAAATGTAGCTGTTGGGGTTCGGGCAGGCACGGTTTTATTTGCGGGTACATCTCATATACCATGTATTCGGTTCTTACCATAGCCGCATAAATGCGGGTGACGATTGCCTTCAAGAATTCTACATTTCTGTCTTCCGGTCTGATAACACGTTCCCAATCCCACTGATCTACATAGAGTGAGTGTAGGTTGCCCAGTTCTTCATCGGCGCGGATGGCATTCATATCTGTATAGATACCATATCCCGGTTCAATATTGTACTCTGCCAGCGTCAGTCTTTTCCACTTGGCTAGCGAATGTACCACTTCGGCTTTGGCATCCCCTAAGTCTTTGATGGGGAAGCTTACAGCTCTTTCTACCCCATTCAAATCGTCGTTGATACCCATTCCCTTCAGCACAAATAGTGGGGCTGTAACGCGGCGCAGACGCAGCTCAGACGAAAGATTCATCTGGAAGAAATCTTTGATTTGTTTAATACCCAGCTCTGTTTGTTTCAGATCTAATAAGGGAGTGTATCCTTCCGGCTTTATCAGGTAACTCATATTGCTTTTTGTAAAATGTTCTTAGATTATCTTTGTTAATTTGTACTGCAAAGATATGGATAATATTAATATATGATGCAACAATGCAATAAAAAATATCATTATGAGAAGTATTTTCTTTTCTTTATTTTCAAAATATCAATATTTAGTTAAGGGGTGAGGAAGATAAATTTGTAGAAATGTTAGGTGAATGCCGATTTTTTTTATACTTTTGTCGTCGCTTAAATATGGCTCCGTAGCTTAGTGAATAGAGCGTCAGATTCCGGTTCTGAAGGTCGTGCGTTTGAATCGCACCGGGGTCACTTTCTGAAAAGCGTAAATACTTGTTTATTAAGTGTTTGCGCTTTTTCTGTATCTGTATTTGCACAACAAATACACAACCAACTATTTTAACCCTATCTTTCTTACATAAAAAAAGGGCTCAGTAGAAATTTAGTGGGGATACGCATATAGCTTCGCAATGCGGAATAGAA
>Reba_p2__coassemble_937_pt1 | contig 17947 bp, 17 predicted proteins | sample Reba_p2__metabat2_high_PE_013 | metagenome-assembled genome bin Reba_p2
GTTTTTTCCCAAGCCTCCGATTCAGCATTGAGTCGGAGGCTTTTTTTATGCCCATATTTTTGCTTCTTTCAAAAGATTTTATACTTTTGCAGTGTACTAATAAGCTAGTACACTATAGTTCGATGTTAACTATCTAATAATAAATCTATATGTTGAAAGTAGATCATCTTACATTTGCTTACAAACGAGGAAAGTCGGATGTATTACACGATTTCTCGTTGAGTTTACAGCCAGGTCATATCTACGGCCTATTGGGTAAGAATGGTGCAGGTAAGTCCACCCTGCTTTATTTGATGAGTGGTTTGCTTACTCCGAAGTCGGGTAATGTTTATTGGCACGATATACCCATACGCAGTCGGTTGCAATCAGTTCTGCAGGAAATCTTTATTGTGCCCGAAGAATTTGACTTACCTGCTATTCCCTTATTGGATTATGTGGAGCTGAATGCTCCGTTTTATCCTAAGTTTAGTAAAGAAGATTTAGTTACCTACCTTCATTATTTTGATTTGGATATCGACATTCACCTGAATGCTTTATCCATGGGTCAGAAGAAAAAAGTCTTTATGAGCTTTGCTTTAGCCACGCATACATCTATCCTATTGATGGACGAGCCTACCAACGGGCTTGATATTCCTGGGAAGAGTCAGTTTCGAAAGTTCATCACTTCCGGAATGACCGATGATACGCTGATTATTATTTCCACTCATCAAGTGAGAGACATTGATAAAGTGTTAGATGTAGTCGTAATTATGGATCAGAGTAAAGTTTTGCTTCATGAGCCAGTGTATATGCTTACCGAAAAACTGGTCTTTAAAGAAAGTTCAGATACCGGTTTGCTGTCTGAAGCCTTGTATAGTTTGCCCTCTCCACAAGGGCACCAACTTTTGCTGTTAAATACCCACAGCGAAGAAACCGAGTTAAATTTGGAACTCTTGTTTGGTGCCGTTTTATCCCATCCTGCTGAATTCTCCTCTTTGTTTCATCATTCATCCAATAAGTTATGAAGAAAGTTTGTTCGTTTAGCGGGAGTCGATTCCTGCTGTTGTTGCGTAAGGAAGTGCTTGAAAACTGGAAATCCTTTTTGTTGCGAATGTTGGTTGTATATGGTATCCTTGCCATTATTTTGGTGTGGCAAGCCTCATTTCTTTATTCCTATTCAGGTATTTATTCCGATGCAGAAGCTTTCGATGACATGCAGCACCGACTTCATCAGTTTAGCATGCAGCTTTTCATGGTTGGTATGTTTGTTTTCGGCATAGTCAGTGCCTCCCGTATGATGGAAGGGATGAATACCAAAGCCCGTCGCATCAGTATCTTGATGCTTCCCGCCACCATGTTGGAGAAATTTTTGTCCCGTATGCTGCTTTATGCCGTCATTTCCCTGTTGGCTTATGTTTTGGCATTTATGCTGGCCGATTTTACACGTTCCATCATTTATTGGGTGGCGTATCTGCCCGATTTGCCCCGTGTAGGTTTGTTGCCCGTATCCGATTATCTGATTGATAGCGAAACCATTTCCGGCTTTTTCCGCACTCAGTACGATTGCATGCTTGTCATAATGCTCTTTATGTTTTCTCAATCTTTATTTGCATTAGGCAGTTGCATCTGGCCCCGATTAGCTTTACAGAAGACCTTTGCCTTCTCTATGCTAGTCTTTGTCATGGCGCTACTGTTTGGGGGCACGTTAACCAGTCTCTTTCTAGATGGGCGTCATTTATCGTTTGGCAGTTCCTGGGAGCTATCCGATAGCACCGCTCCCTATTTCGTGATGTATATCCTTTTGGCATTGGGCATACTTTTCAATTGGGTACTGGCCTATTGCCGCTTCAAAGAATCCGAAATTATACACCGCTGGTAATTATGAATTTTAGAGAAACCAAAGCTATCTATTTGCAGATAGCCGACCGCATTTGTGATGAAATTCTGTTGGGTCAATATGTAGAAGAAGCGCGCGTACCCTCCGTGCGCCAATACGCCTCTACCGTAGAAGTCAATGCCAATACGGTGATGCGCTCTTACGATTATTTGCAGTCGCATGGTATTATATACAACAAGCGTGGGATAGGTTATTTCGTATCCCCTTTAGCTATCAATCACATTCTTACGCTACGCAAGGAATTCTTCATGATGGAAGAAGTAGATTATTTCTTCAAGCAACTCTCTTCATTGGGAGTAACGGCTGAAGAACTCTCCTCCATGTATAACGCTTATCTAAGTAAAACGTCTAAAAAACAAAGAATATGAAAACTACCACTTACATATTGGGTGCCATGGTATTGGGGCTGTTTTTATCCATCGTCGTTGGTGTGGCCACGATGTATTATTTCAGTCAGCCCCTGAATACCCAAGAACTTCATTTTTCGGGTGAGATTACTACACAGCAACTTCCTGCCTGTAGCGTGCTGAAAGTAATTCATCAAGATACAATCGTTGACAACCGTAGCTATCCTCATAGCAATTTTTTTACCGATAGCAGGCTGCAGGTATCCGGTACTTTGGCAGCTGCACCACTTTTCAGTTTTCCATCCTCGTTTGCCCCCTTCTTTCGGCTTATTCAGCAAGCCGATACGGTTAGCATTGTCCTCAACATCCCTTTGGAAGAACGATTGAAACACGTCAATGCACCTCACGAAGCGTTGTGGATAGCCATACGCGATCTTCGTCTTCAGCTCCCCTCCTCGGTACAGCAGTTGGAAGTTTCCCTGCGGAATATGCCTGTAGAATTTTTCTCCATGCATCAAGACAGCCTGTCCTGCCGTATAGACGGTACAGCTACCCTCGACTCTTGCCGTTTCCAAAGTTTGTCCATGCAAGCCAATGTCGTGCATTATAACAGCGGTACGATAGACCGTCTGTATATGGATCTCGATGTAGTATCAGATTGGACGGTGCAGTCAGAAACCTGTCGCATCGGTACCGAATACCTGCAAGGCAGCGGCATTCATACGGTGCAGCGGGGTGAGTGTTGCAAGCTACGCTGGTTTCCCAAGAACTCAGAAGCCAGTTTGCAGCTATCTCTGTCGCAAGCAGCAGAAATACAGTTGCTGGAATAATCCTGATTATCGCTTTAAAAGGATTATTTCGAAAAGAATATAGCTTAATTCACTAAAAAAATTACGATTTTATTTGTTTGCTACGAAATAATCGATACCTTTGCGTCTATTGATACAAAAAGATATGATAAACGCTATTTTTACATATATTATACTGTGCGGTATTCTGATTCTGCTATACAAATGTAGCGGGAGTGAGCGTTGTGCATAGCTATATGTAGAAATGAAAGTATAACTAGAGCCTTTCTCACTTCCGGGTGTGAAAGGCTTTTTTTTAATGAACAGTTACATACCTTACCTATAAAAGCAATGAGTGACAAGTTATTTATTTTCGATACCACGCTTCGCGATGGCGAGCAGGTTCCGGGTTGCCAGTTGAATACCGTAGAGAAGATACAAGTGGCCAAGCAGCTCGAACTCTTGGGGGTGGACATTATCGAGGCCGGTTTTCCGGTTTCCAGTCCGGGCGATTACCATTCCGTCATCGAGATTTCCAAGGCAGTTACCTGGCCCACCATCTGCGCCCTGACGCGAGCCGTTCAGAAAGACATCGATGTAGCGGCTGAAGCACTGCAGTATGCCAAGCACAAGCGCATCCATACCGGTATCGGCACTTCCGATGCCCATATCCGCTATAAGTTCCATTCCACCCGCGAAGAAATCATTGAGCGTGCAGTAGCAGCCGTAAAATACGCCCGCCGCTATGTAGACGATGTAGAGTTCTATGCCGAAGATGCCGGTCGTACCGACAATGAATACCTAGCTCGCGTGGTAGAAGCCGTTATCCGCGCTGGAGCCACTGTCGTGAATATCCCCGATACCACGGGCTACTGCCTGCCGTCGGACTACGGTGCCAAAATCCGCTACCTGATGGAGCATGTAGACGGCATCCATCGGGCCATACTCTCCACCCATTGTCACAATGATTTGGGCATGGCCACAGCCAATACCATCGCAGGCGTTCTTCACGGAGCCCGTCAGGTAGAAGTAACCGTCAACGGCATCGGCGAGCGGGCCGGCAACACTTCGCTCGAAGAAATAGCCATGATTGTGAAGTGCCACCACGACCTCCAGGTAGAAACCAATATTCATACCCAGAAAATCTATTCCACCAGCCGCATGGTGTCTAGCCTGATGAATATGCCCGTGCAGCCCAACAAAGCCATTGTGGGGCGCAATGCCTTTGCCCATTCTTCAGGTATCCACCAGGATGGAGTACTGAAAAACGTACAGACCTACGAAATCATCAACCCTCGCGATGTAGGTATCGACGATAATTCCATTGTGCTGACGGCGCGCAGCGGACGGGCAGCTCTGAAGAACCGCCTGGAAATACTGGGCGTTACCTTGAATCAGGAGAAACTGGATGAAGTGTATGCAGATTTCTTGAAACTGGCCGATAAGAAGAAAGACATCAATGACGACGACATCCTGGTACTGGCCGGAGCCGACCGTTCACAGAATCACCGTATCCAGTTAGCATACCTTCAGGTAACCAGTGGGGTAGGTGTGCGCTCTGTGGCCAGTATCGGCTTGAATATCAGCGGTGAGAAGTTCGAGGCAGCCGCCAGCGGAAACGGTCCGGTAGATGCCGCCATCAAAGCCTTGAAGAAGATTATAGACCGTCACATGGTTTTGAAGGAATTCACCATCCAGGCCATCAGTAAAGGAAGCGACGATATGGGAAAAGTACACATGCAGGTGGAGTACGACCACCGCATCTACTACGGCTTCGGTGCCAATACCGATATCATTGCCGCTTCGGTAGAAGCCTATATAGACTGTATCAACAAATTTAAATAAGAACGTATGAATACCTTGTTTGATAAAATCTGGGATGCCCATGTGGTGCAGCAGATACCCGACGGCCCCACCCAACTGTATATCGATCGCCTCTATTGCCACGAAGTCACCAGTCCGCAAGCCTTTGCCGGTCTGCGTCAGCGCGGCTTGAAGTGTTTCCGTCCTGAGAAGATATTCTGTATGCCCGACCACAATACCCCCACGCACGACCAGGATAAAGCCATCGACGACCCCGTTTCCCGCGAGCAGGTCGATACCTTGGCCCGGAATGCAGCTTACTTCGGCCTGACCCACTTCGGCATGATGCATCCCAAGAACGGCATCATCCACGTGGTAGGTCCCGAGCGCGGCCTTACCCTGCCGGGTATGACCATCGTCTGTGGCGATTCTCACACTTCCACCCACGGAGCCCTGGGAGCCATTGCCTTCGGTATCGGTACCAGCGAGGTAGAAATGGTCATGGCCTCGCAGTGCGTCCTGCAGTCCCGCCCCAAAACCATGCGCATCACCGTAGACGGTCGGTTGAGACCGGGCGTTACTGCCAAAGACCTGGCACTCTACATGATGTCGCAGCTTACCACCAGCGGTGCCACCGGCTATTTTGTGGAATACGCCGGCCAGGCCGTGCGCAGTCTCAGTATGGAAGGCCGCCTGACGCTCTGTAACCTCAGCATCGAGATGGGAGCCCGTGGCGGCATGATAGCCCCCGACGAGGTGACCTTTGCCTACATCCAAGGCCGCGAATACGCACCGCAGGGCGAGGATTGGGAACAGGCCTTAGCCTATTGGAAAACCCTGAAGAGCGACGACGATGCCGTGTTCGACCGGGAGATACACATCGACGCATCCCGCATAGAGCCGATGCTTACCTACGGCACCAATCCCGGTATGGGAGTAGGCATTACGCAAACCATCCCCACCACCGAAGGCATGGGCCAGGCCGCCGAAGCCTCTTTCCGCAAGTCGCTCCATTACATGGGCTTCCATCCGGGCGAATCCCTGCTGGGCCATCCCGTAGACTACGTATTTCTCGGAGCCTGCACCAACGGTCGCATCGAAGATTTCCGAGCCTTTGCCTCCGTGGTCCGCGGTCGCCGGAAAGCTCCGGGAGTGGTAGCCTGGCTGGTGCCGGGCTCCTGGATGGTCGATGCCCAGATTCGCGAAGAAGGATTGGATAAAGTGCTGGCCGAAGCCGGCTTTCAGATACGGCAGCCGGGATGTTCCGCCTGTCTGGCCATGAACGACGACAAGATACCCGCAGGCAAGTATGCCGTATCTACGAGCAACCGTAACTTCGAGGGCCGTCAAGGTCCGGGCTCCCGCACCCTGCTGGCCAGTCCGCTTACTGCAGCCGCAGCGGCCGTTACCGGTGTCATCACCGACCCCCGTACCTTGTTATAACCGTCCTGACACATTTGTCAGGTAATCATTTCTCAGAACCAACGATATGAAACAGAAATTTACCATACTTACCAGCACCTGTGTGCCCCTTCCGCTAGAGAATGTAGACACCGACCAGATTATTCCCGCCCGTTTTCTCAAAGCCACCACCCGCGACGAGCAGTTTTTCGGCGATCATCTGTTCTGCGATTGGCGCTATCGCCCCGACGGCAGCCCCAATCCCGACTTTGTGCTGAACAACCCCCTTTATGGCGGACAAATCCTGGTAGCAGGCCAGAATTTCGGCTCCGGTTCCAGCCGCGAGCATGCCGCCTGGGCCTTGGCCGGCTATGGTTTCCGGGTAGTGGTGAGCAGCTTTTTTGCCGACATCCATAAGAACAATGAGCTGAATAATTTTGTTCTGCCCGTAGTGGTAAGCGAATCTTTCCTGCAAGAGCTGTTCCGGTCTATTGCCGCCGACCCCCGTATGCAGGTAGAGGTGAATCTGCCGGCGCAGACCATCACCAACCTTTCCACCGGCACCTTCGAATCCTTTGAAATCAATGCCTATAAGAAACATTGCCTGATGCACGGTCTGGACGACATCGATTTTCTGGTAGAGAATCGCTCCAAGATAGTAGAATTTGAACAAAATCGACCCCTTTGATGAAACATCCCAAAATAGAAATTATGGATACCACGCTGCGCGATGGCGAGCAGACCAGCGGAGTATCTTTCGTGCCGCACGAGAAACTGATGATAGCCCGCCTCTTGCTCGAAGAACTGAAGGTAGACCGCCTGGAGGTGGCTTCTGCCCGCGTATCCGAGGGTGAGCATCAGGCGGTGAAGATGATTTGCGACTGGGCTGCCCGCCGCAGTTTGTTGCCTCAGGTAGAGGTGCTGGGGTTTGTCGACGGTCATCAGTCGGCCGACTGGATCCATTCCACCGGTTGCCGCGTCATCAATCTCCTCTGCAAGGGTTCGCTGAAGCACTGCACCCGTCAGTTGCAAAAGTCGCCCGAAGCCCATCTCGCCGATATTCTGTCGGTGGTAAGCTATGCCCACAGCCTTCAGATGGAAGTCAATGTCTATTTGGAAGACTGGAGCAACGGCATGAAAGATTCTCCCGAATATGTCTTTCAGCTGATGGACGGTTTGGCCCACAGCGGCATCCGGCGCTATATGCTGCCCGATACCCTGGGTATCCTCAATCCGCTGCAGGTCATTGAATACATGCGGAAGATGGTGAAGCGCTATCCCGATACCCATTTCGATTTTCACGCACATAATGACTACGACCTGGCCGTGAGCAATGTGTTGGCTGCCGTACTCAGCGGCTGTAAGGGGCTGCACACCACCATCAACGGGTTGGGCGAGCGGGCAGGCAATGCTCCACTGTCTAGCGTACAGGCCATTCTGAAAGATCATTTCAGTGCCGTGACGGGCATCGATGAGAGCCGGCTCAATGAGGTGAGCCGTGTGGTAGAGTCGTACTCGGGCATAGTCATTCCCGCCAACAAGCCCATCGTGGGCGAACATGTCTTTACCCAGGTAGCCGGAGTGCATGCCGATGGCGACAATAAGAGCAACCTGTATTGCAACGATTTGCTGCCCGAACGATTTGGCCGTAAGCGCGAGTACGCTCTGGGCAAGAACAGCGGCAAGGCAAATATCCGCAAGAACCTGGAGGACTTGGGGCTGGAACTGGACGAGGAGGCCATGCGGAAGGTCACGGAACGCATCATCGAACTGGGCGACAAGAAGGAACTGGTCACCCGGGAAGACTTGCCCTACATCGTGAGCGATGTGCTGAAACACGATGTGCGGGCCGACCGGGTGAAACTGAAAAGCTATTTTGTGAACCTGGCCTACGGGCTGAAGCCGATGGCTACCCTGCGGATAGAGATTGACGGCAAGGAATATGAAGAGAGCAGTAGCGGCGACGGTCAGTACGATGCTTTTGTGCGGGCGTTGCGGAAGATTTACAAGACGACGCTGAACCGCAAGTTTCCCATGCTGACGAATTATGCCGTGACCATTCCGCCCGGAGGACGCACCGATGCCTTTGTGCAGACCGTCATTACCTGGAGCTATGAAGGTAAAATGTTCCGCACCCGCGGACTGGATGCCGACCAGACCGAAGCGGCCATCAAGGCCACGGTGAAGATGCTGAATATGATAGGGTAGTGTAGCGGATTGTTTTTTGAAAGACAAAACAGAAGAATGCAGCAGCTAAAGAGAAAATAGATGAACTGTTGAAAAAAGATTGAATGGCTTAAAAAGATAAAAAAGATGGAATTAAAGATTGCAGTGTTGGCCGGTGACGGTATCGGCCCCGAAATATCCGCTGTAGGAGTGGATGTAATGACCGCCGTTTGTAAGAAGTTCGGACATACCGTGCAGTATGAATACGCCCTTTGCGGAGCCGATGCCATCGATAAGGTAGGCGACCCTTTTCCCGAAGAAACCTACCAGACTTGCTGTCGTGCCGATGCCGTGCTTTTTTCAGCCGTGGGCGACCCCAAGTTCGATAACGACCCCACCGCCAAGGTGCGCCCCGAACAAGGGTTGCTGGCCATGCGCAAGAAGCTGGGCCTTTTCGCCAACATCCGTCCGGTGCAGACATTCAAGTGCCTGCTCCATAAGTCGCCCCTTCGCGCCGAGCTGGTAGACGGAGCCGACTTTATCTGCATCCGTGAGCTCACCGGCGGTATGTATTTCGGCCAGAAGTATCAAGACAACGAGAAAGCCTACGATACCAACTACTACACCCGTGCCGAGATAGAACGCATTCTGCAAGTAGGTTTCGAATACGCCCTGAAGCGCCGTAAGCACCTCACCGTGGTCGACAAGGCCAATGTCTTGGCATCCAGCCGCCTGTGGCGTCTGATAGCGCAGGAAATGGCACCCCGTTATCCGGAAGTCACCACCGATTATATGTATGTAGACAATGCCGCCATGCGTATGATTCAGGAGCCTACATTCTTCGATGTCATGGTGACAGAGAACACCTTTGGCGACATCCTCACCGACGAAGGCTCGTGCATCAGCGGATCTATGGGACTGCTCCCTTCCGCTTCCACCGGTTCTGGCACCCCTGTCTTCGAACCCATTCACGGCAGTTGGCCGCAAGCCAAGGGACAGAACATTGCCAACCCGCTGGCACAGATACTCTCCGTAGCCATGCTCTTCGAATATTTCGACCTGAAAGCAGAAGGTACCCTGATACGCCGTGCCGTCGATGCCTCGCTCGATGCCTGCGTACGTACCCCCGAGATCCAGGTAGAAGGCGGAGCCCGTTACGGCACCCGCGAAGTAGGAGCCTGGATAGTAGATTGGATTCAGCAAGCATAACCCTCTTTTAAGCAGCTGGCTGCATGGCCCAGCGCAAGCGGTTGCATAACCCAATGCAAGCGGTTGCAAGGGCGCATGCAGCCAGTTGCTATTAATCCCTAACTCCCTCTAACTCCTCTCTTAACTCCCCCTTAACTCCCTTTAACTCCTAATTCCTTTATCAGCTGCTCACTCTCTTGTATCTTTGTATGCTTAAACCAATATATATACACTATGAACCATCTGAAATCCCTGTCTTTTATCAGACGAAGTTTCCTACTCATAGGGCTGTCCGTACTGCTTCCTGCCGTACTGTCCGCCCAAAGTTACCGTGAACTGAGCGAGCGTGCCGTGCAAGCCACCGAGCACGACAGCCTGCAGTTGGCCGAAACCCTCCTTCGTGAGGCCTTGAAACTGGAACCGGCCAATCCCCATAACGCCCTGTTGTTTTCCAACCTCGGCACCATCCAGCGCCGGCAAAAGAAATACGAGCAGGCACTGGAAAGCTACAACTATGCCCTCAACATAGCCCCCCGCACCGTGCCCATCCTGCTGAATCGCGCCACCCTTTACCTGGAGCTGGGCAAGAATGATGCCGCCCGTGCCGACTACTCCCTGGTGCTCGATGCCGACCCCGACCACGCCGAAGCCCTGCTGATGCGTGCCTACATCTACATGCAGCACCGCGACTACGCTTGGGCCCGTGCCGACTATAACCGTCTGCTCAAAGCCCATCCCACCGATTTCAAAGCCCGCTTGGGACTGGCCACGCTGGCCCAGAAAGAAGGCAAACTTGAAGAAGCCTTCGGCATCCTCAACCGTCTGGTACAAGCCGAAGCCGAAAGCACCCACCCTGACGTCCACCAGCTCTCCCTGCTCTATGTGGCCCGTGCCGGAGTGGAAAAAGACCTGAAACATACCGACCTGGCCCTGCTCGACCTCGAAGAAGCCCTTCGCCTGAATCCCTCTCAGGCCGAAGCCTATCTGATGCGCGGACAAATCTACCTCACCCAAGGCAAGAAGCGTCTGGCCAAAGACGATTTGACACAAGCTATGGCCTTGGGCGTTCCCCAGGCAGAAATCCGAGATTTATGGAAACAATGCAAATGATGACAGCCCACCTCACCTCAGCGATAGAATCCCTGATACAAGCCGATGCCGCTTTCGCCCTGTATCGCATGCCGTGGACCGATGGTTGCCGGTTGGTCTGGCAGACCTCCGGCGAAGTAGAACAACTTCCTACAGTAGCCTCACTCGGCACCCGGTCGGGCTTTGTGATGGCCCCCTTTTCCCCCTCCGTCCAGCATCCCGTCGTACTGATACGCCCCGATGTCACCGCCTACGGATGGGAAGAGATAGCCGCTCTCCTTGCTGAGCCCTCCGCCGTCAGTCCGTTGTCTGCCGGCCAAGGCCAGCCGTCTGTTCCGGCCCCTTCCTCCGCAGAAGAGTCCGCCGCCTATCAGGCCGCCTTCCACCGCTTTATCCAGCCGTTGCAGGCAGGCCGTTTCCGCAAGTTGGTTCTCTCTCGCGCCTCCCTGCAGCCCCTTGTGTCCGGTTTTTCCGTATTCCGTGCCTTTCAGGAAGCCTGTCGCCGTTATCCTCGGATGATGGTCTATCTCTGTCATACTCCCGTTACCGGCACCTGGATGGGAAGCACTCCCGAAATCCTGCTCAGCGGAGAACTCCATAGCTGGCATACCGTAGCCCTGGCAGGCACCATGCCCATGCAAGGCGATGTGATGCCCACCCATTGGAGCGAGAAGAACCGTCAGGAACAAGCCTGTGTGGCCGATTACATCCGCACCCTGTTGAGCAGCTACGGACATGAAGTCACCGAAGAAGGCCCCTATACCACCCGTGCCGGAGGCGTGGTACACCTTAAGACCGATTTTCATTTTCTGCTGCACGAGCCTTCCCGTTTAGGAGAGTTGCTCGATGCCCTGCATCCCACGCCTGCCGTTTGCGGTCTGCCCAAGCAGGATACCTATCACTTTATCAACCGTCAGGAAGGCTACGACCGCCGCTATTATTCCGGTTTCGTAGGTCCGTTGAATCCCGGCGGCCACACCGCCCTTTTCGTCAATCTCCGCTGCATGGAAATCTTTTCAGAAGCCGTGCGCCTCTATGCAGGTGGAGGCATCTTGTCCCAATCGGAAGCCACTTCCGAATGGCAGGAAACTGTAGAAAAAATGAAGACTATGCGAGCGTTGCTGGGGTAAAAATATTTTCTTACATTATCGTATATTTCACCTATGTAGAGAACTATATTATATATTCGAAGAAACTATGATTTTATGACTCAAAATTAGAGCCAATAATACTCTGCAAAATAATCGGATGTTTCTTTATTATAGATTTAACTGCTTGATTATTAGATTAATAATAATTCTTGCAGGATTGGCCGTATTACCTTTAACTGAAAGGGGTGAACCAATGAAAGACCTCACACAAAAACAATGGTTTGTGATGCGCGACTTAAAGCGGGTGAATGCCAAACTCCCTGCCTATAAGTTCTTATCAAACAACGATGTAACCGTTTTTGTTCCCACGAAATGGAATGTTGTTATTAAAAAAGGTAAACGTGAGCGAATAACAGTGCCGGTTTTACAAGATTTATTATTTGTTTACGATTCCCGCCAGCATTTGGATCCGCTTGTGGCCAAAATGCCCACCCTTCAGTACCGTTGGTTGCGCAATACCTACCGGGAGCCCATGGTAGTGCCTCAGGCAGATATGAATCACTTTATGCAGGCCGTGAAGGCTTTCAAATCCACGCAGTACTATTTACCCGAAGAAATTACTCCGCAGATGTATGGTAAGAAAATCAGTATCATCGGTGGCCCGCTCAATGGCTACCAGGGCTACTTACTGTCTGTCCGTGGCAGTAAGGTGAAACGATTGCTGGTAGAGCTGAAAGGTTATCTGGCAGCCGGCGTAGAAGTGAATCCGGAGTACATCCAGTTTGTGTAATCGGCCGAAGAATTACCGATATGTTTTGTTGTGAATCTCAGGATAAATCGTTTATTTTGTGATTGAAAACACTAAATAGTAAGTTACTATGTCTGATTACATCCGTTTTGACTGGGCTATGAAGCGTTTGCTGCGTGATAAGGCAAACTTCAGTGTTTTGGAGGGGTTGTTGACCACGCTCCTAAATGAAAAAATCACGATATCACGTCTGCTGGAAAGTGAAAGTAACCAGGAGAGTGAATTCGACAAGTATAACCGCGTTGACTTGCTTGCAGAAAACAGTAAGGGCGAGCTCATCCTATTCGAGATACAGAATAACAGCGAATACGCTTACTTTCAGCGCATATTGTTCGGTACCTCCAAATTGGTGACCGAGTATATCTACAAAGGTGACGGTTACGAAAAGATACGAAAAATCTATAGCGTCAACATCGTTTATTTTGCACTGGGCTGTGGAACGGATTATGTCTATCATGGTAAGACCGAATTCCGTGGTATCCATACGAATGAACTTTTAGAACTGAGTCCGTTTCAAAAGCAGACGTTTAAGGTAGATGCTGTGAGCGAACTCTATCCGGAATATTATATATTAAAAGTCAATGATTTCAACCGATGGTCTAAATTGCCGTTGGAGCAATGGATTTATTTCCTGAATACCGGTGAAATTCCTTCTGATGCCACAGCTCCGGGGCTTGTAGAAGCACGTGAGAAACTTAGACTCACCAAACTGAGTAAAGATGAGTTGAAAGCTTACTACCGTCATTTAGATAATATCGTGATTTTACGAGATAATATTTACACAGGACGGGAAGAAGGCAGGTTGGAAGGTCGAGCGGAAGGACGTGCGGAAGGACGTGCTGAAGGCCGTGCAGAAGGCCGTGCAGAAGGACTTGCCGAGGGTCGTGCAGAAGGACTTGCCGAAGGTCGTGCAGAAGAGAAATTAGAAAATGCCCGACAATTTAAAGCCTTAGGGGTGGATGATGAAGTCATTGCCCAAGCCACGGGACTTTCACTGGAAGAGGTGAGAAGTTTGTAGCGCATTGTAGATTTTCAAAACCCGCAAGCGGGAAACATGTGAACCATTCACCTCTTTCCCCTTGATTATCAGTGAATGAAAGGTGAAAGGTGAAGGATGGAACCTGATTAAAAATTCATTGATATTCCAGTGAAACGAACCTATAGAGTAATTTTTTGAAAGCTGTAGCTTCATTCTTTTAAACCTACAGTTTCCTAAACTTATAGTTTAAGAAATTTAATCCATGGATTTAAGATTCTAAATCCATGGATTTGCAAAGTCAACTCCATGGCGACATGTCTTTTCCTGATTTGAGTAGACGGTTTATCATTTTTATAAGCTATATCAGTAGACGGTTTACATAATTCAATGCTGAGATAGTAGACAATTCTTGAAATTAGTCCAAAGTTCACTAACACAGTTTTTGATTAGCTAAAAAAAATCACAACATAGAATTACTGGACTTGCCGAGCTCTGACTTGCTTGTTCGGTAAGACAGGGTGCCCCTCGATGGGGTACTCTGTCTTAGTCAGAATTGCTGGCATATGCCTTCACCCTGACTTGTTGTTCGGTTTTGCAAATATAGTTCATTTTCCTCATCATTTTTCTTCTTGTTTGGGTATTTTTTCTTTTTCCATTTCTTATTGAGTTCACCCGTTTGTAAGTGAGCTGCTGCTGGTGTTTTATAATCTATACTCATATGTGGTCTTCTATCATTATAAAAGTCTATGTAGCGCCCTATACATTCTCTTGCTTGGGTTATATCTTCCATTAAGCGTAGCTGATAGACTAATTCAGTCTTTATTATGCCGTTTATACGCTCTGCTATTGCATTGTCAGTAGGATTGTAATCTTCTGTCATGCTGATAGCGATTTTGTTATTATTCAGAGCATTTACATATTTATCACAGCAATATTGCACTCCACGATCTGAGTGATGAATAAGCCCGGATAAATCTTCGCAACCGGTCATTGACACTGCTTGCTGAATTGCTTTGTCTAAGGCATTTATACTGGCAGACACACGCAAGGTATCTGCCAATTCCCAACCCACAATCTTGCGTGAATACGCATCGGTTATCAAATGAAGGTAACAGACATCACCATTAGCCAATGGTATATAAGTAATATCGCTGACCCATAACTTGTTAGCAGAAGTCAGAGTAATTCCTTTGATTAAGTTTTTCCATTTATGATATCTATGATTGGAGTTAGTCGTATGTCTTACCTTACGTGGAGGGAGCATGAGACGGTGCTGACGTAAGAGAGTATAGAAACTGTCGCGTCCGCACACCTGTTCCTTTCCGTAAAGAGCTATCAGCATAATCCATAGTTTGTAAGCACCTATACCTGGGTCATTTTCACGTATTTCATATACTGCATCCAAAAGCATACGTTCCGTTTTGATTTGATTTTCAATGTCAAGCTTAGACTGGTAATAAGCCTGACGGCAATGGCCAAACAGTCGGCAGGCCAACGCAATCTTTAAGTTGCGTTGGCTGACCAGATCCGTTACTATTTGGCCCCAGGTTTTTTTCTGATGGGGATGTTAAAATACTCTTCTGCACGAGTAATCATCAAATCACGTGCTTCGGTTTCCAACTTAGAAAAAGCAAGTGCTTTTTCCAACTCTTTAATGCGCTTTTTTAGTTGAGCATTTTCGTCTTTGAAATCTTCCTTACTACGATTGGCCATATCTGTTAAATCTGTTTCTAAAGACAAATATACTTCTTTTTGATTGGGTGCAAACTTTTTTAGCCAGGCATTTAGTAAAGTATGATTACATATCTCATACCTACGGCAAAAAGAGTTCTTACTCATGCCAGATTCTTGGTACAGTCGAACGAAATGCAATTTATCCTCGTCCGAATACTTTTTGCGAATTTTCGTCATCATTTAGACACTATTAATGGTTTATTAATGTGTCTACCCATGGCAGTATAAGACAACACAATCAGAAAATACCAAACGCATAGCTAAGAACACCCTCATGCTCTATGTGTCCGAGAGATAGCGGGAGCCGGTACGGGGGTAGCTCAGCAGCTTCTTCTCGTAAAGCGACTGGGCGACGGAGAGGGTCTTGTCTGCCGAGAAGCCGTACCTGCCGTTCGCCTCTTTCTGCAAGGCGGTCAGGTCGTAGAGCAAGGGAGGCTCTTGGCTCACCTCCCTGCACTGCACGTCGGCAACCTCCACCGTTCCCGTTGCGGTAACAGCGGCGAGGGCAGCGTTTGCCGCCGGAAGGGTTTCGTAACGCAATTCGGAGATGGCGGCGAAGGGCGTGCCGTCCTTTTCCGCCGTAACCTTCAGCCGGTAATAGGTCTGCGGGGTAAAATCCCTGTTCTCCAGATAACGGGAGCAGATCATCATCAAGGTGGGCGTCTGCACCCTTCCGAGGGAGTAGATACCCTGCCCGGCGGCGATGCTGAGAGCTTGGGTGGCGTTCAGCCCAATCTCCCAGTCGGCGATGGCACGGGCTTCGGCGGCACGGTAGAGGTTGTCGTAGTCGCTGCCGGGTCTGAGGTTGTCCAGCCCTTCCCGGATGGCACGGTCGGTCAGCGAGGAGATCCAGAGGCGCAGGCAGGGCTTGCAGCAGCCAAGGTAATTGTAGATGTACCGATGAATGGCTTCGCCCTCACGCCCGGCATCGGTCGCCACGACGATACGGTCGGAACGGTCGAAAACCTCTTTGATGACCTTCAACTGTTTGAGCACGCCGGGATCGGGCTTGTACTCCTTGTCCTCCCGTATCTGGCGGGGGATGTACTTGAACTCCTGCGGCAGAATGGGCAGGTTCTCACGCCGGAAGCCCGCATAGCCGTATGCTTCGGGCATGGCGAGCTGGACGAGATGGCCGAACGCCCAGGTAACGAGGTAGCCGTTACCTGAGAGGTAGCCATCGTGCCGCTCCCGGACATTCAACACGTTTGCTATATCCTTCGCTACGGAAGGCTTTTCAGCGATGACTGCTGTAATGCTTTAGCGGACTGGTACGGCAGCCGGGTGTGTGAGTTTCTGTCTGCCTGAATTAGGTCTGCGTACTATTTGTTTTGTTTGTATCCGTCCCTGTGCCAAGAGAGGTCACAGGGGCGGATTTTTTTTGCAGCTAAGGGGGAATACATAATTCCTATTGTTTCAGCATATTTCTCAGAAATCGAAACTGAGTTGTATCCAGGAGGAGGGGTGGGATTCTGTCTCTTCTTTGGGATTGGATACGGAAAGGCCCAGCAGACGGATGGCGCGGTGCTCGTAGTCTGCTTCTTTCAGCAGTTGCTTGGCCAGGGGAAGAATGGTGTCCAAGGTGGTGAGTTCTTCGCTTTGGGTGATGCTGCGGGTTATTTGGGTGAAATCATGGTATTTCACTTTGAGTGTGAGGGTGTTGCCACGGAACTCTCTTTTCTGCAGACGGTTTACCAGTTCTACGGCTACGTGGTAGAGTTCGATGATGAGCGATGAGTATCGGCTTACGTCTTGTTCCAGGGTGTGTTCGCAGCCTACCGACTTGCGGATGCGCTCTGCCTCTACCGGACGCAGGTCGATGCCACGGGCAAAATCGTAATATACGGCTCCCACTTTGCCGAAATGACGGGTCAGGGTGTCTAGAGATTGCATGCGTAGCTGGGCGCCGGTGTGTATACCCAGTAAATGCATTCGTTTGGCCGTCACAGGCCCTACTCCCCAAAAACTTTCTATGGGTAGGGTGGCTATGAAGTCCAGGGCTTGTTCGGGATGAATGGTACAGAGGCCGTCGGGCTTGCGGTAGTCTGAGGCTATCTTGGCCAGGAATTTATTGTAGGAAATACCGGCCGAGGCTACCAGATGCAGGCGTTCGCGCACTTTCTGCTTGATTTCTTTGGCAATGTCTACAGCTAGGTTGATGCCGGGTTTGTTTTCCGTGACATCCAGAAAGGCTTCATCGAGCGAGATGGGTTCGACGAGGTCGGTATATTCGTGAAAGATGGCGTGCAGTTGGGCAGATACCTGTTTGTAGACTTCCATACGGCCCGGCACGAAGATAAGCTGGGGGCACATCCGCTTGGCTTTTTGTGAGGACATGGCAGAACGTACACCGTAGCGGCGGGCTTCGTAGCTGGCTGCGGATACCACTCCTCGCGTTTCGGCATGGCCTACAGCTATGGGTTTCCCCCGTAGTTCCGGATGGTCTCGCTGTTCTACGGAGGCGTAAAAGGCATCCATGTCTATGTGTATAATCTTTCGCTCGGTCACTTCTAGCTGTTCACCTCCTGTAAGGTGCGGTATGCTGTTTCAATTTACTATAGGGATAAAAAAGAAAGACCGCTGATAATAAAATATTATCAGCGGTCTTATTTCCACTTTTCATTTGAGTGATCCGCCTGGGGCTCGAACCCAGGACCCCAACATTAAAAGTGTTGTG
>Reba_p2__coassemble_1200_pt1 | contig 14414 bp, 9 predicted proteins | sample Reba_p2__metabat2_high_PE_013 | metagenome-assembled genome bin Reba_p2
TGGTACGCTCGAAGAAGTTATACTGATAGGGCACATAGATACATACCTCTGTGCCTCCTTCGGGCAGTCCGTGCAGTTGGAATGAAATCTTTTCTTTGTTTCGCTCATTCAGCAGGGCAATACTCTGATAAATGATTTTCAGCCCGATGCCATTGCTGTCGGCAGGTCTGTTGTTGAAGGGGGTATACGTATTTCCATTGTTGCGTATCACGATGCCGATACCCTTACCCCGGTCTTCCAGCAGCAGGCTGATATGTCCGTCTTTCACTCCGTTCACCCCATGCTTGATGGCATTTTCGATAGGTATTTGCAGAATCATAGATAGAATCCGTATCTTTTCAGGCTGTATATTCCCTTTCGTTTCAATGGTAAATTGGAACTTCTTGCCGGTCTGTTGTTGCAGCAGCATGTAATCCTGCATGAATTCCAGCTCTTCTGATAAAGGTGCCGATATTTGTTCCGACAGGTTCAATCCTTTTCTCAGTAATTTAGACAAAAGTAACAACCGTTGCGTCTTTTCTTCCGCTTCAGTCTGCTTGTTTATTTCCCAGTTCAGCACATTGAAGATGAAATGAGGCGACACTTTTTTCCGGATATTCTGCATTTTCAATCTGCTTATTTCATTGGTCATTCTTTCCCATTGCTCTTGTTGTCTTTTTTGCGTTCTTTTTCGGTAGTTGACCAAATAAATCAAGATACCTAGCAGAAAAATACTGCCCAAAATAATTTCCAGTCGCAGTTGCACAATTTTATTTTGTTGGGTGCTGATAGTCAGTTGGTTATTTAAATTCGTGGTATTGTTTAGATAGCGTAAGTCCTGTTCTGCCACATACGCTTTATGTTCTTTGCTTCGGATAGAGTCTTCGGTCATGGCATTCTGTTGCAGCAGCAGGAAAGCCTTTTCATACTGTCCATTCTTCCGGTAATATTCCATGAGGGCCTTGTTGCGGTTTTGCAGGTAGTTCACGGGTATATTCTCATCCTTTTGCCGCTGTAGCTGCTGCACCCTTTTCTCTACCTCTGTCCATTTTTGCTGTTTCATCAGTAATTGCAGGCGCAGGGTTTCCGTGTAGTAGAGAGCCACAGGATTATTCGATGCAGCGAAGAATTGATAAGCATTATTCAAATGCTGCTCAGCTTCTTTCAGATTTTTCCCCAATTGGATAGATAAATCTGCATAGTTTCCTTCCAGAATGGCAAAGTCGCCGGGCATTTCCTTTTTTTGTGCTTCCATGTCGGGGAATATTTTCATCAGATATTCCCAAGACTTCTCATACTTTTCCTGGTAATAATACAGATTGACGTAGGTGTTTAGTAGAAAGAAGCGGTGATAGAGTGGCAGTTCGTCTATCATCCGGTAAGCCTTGTCCAGGTTCTCCTTGGCCTGTTCGTAGTTTTTTAGTTGCACGTAGCAGTGTCCTAGCATGATGTAACTGTTGGTTTTCAGCTTTTCCGACAGGTTCAGAGAGTCGCATACAAACAGAGCTTGTCGGTAGCAGTGCGCTTGCATGGGCAGGTTGTTCAGAGTGAAATACACCGACCCCAGGTTGTTGTAGATGTTCGAGAGCCCTTTGCCGTTCTTGCTCAGCGAGCAGTATCGGATGGCTTTTTGGTATGCTTGGGCGGCCTCCTGGCTGCGGTTGGCATATTGCAGGATGCCTCCCCGGTTATTTTCGCAGATGACCAGTATTTCGTAGTGCAGGATATTCGGTTCGGATTGCCGCAGGCAGAAGTCCACGCTCCGGTCTATGTATTTCAAGGCTTCGGCATCTTGGGTGCGCGAGGTCAGTAGTGAAGAGTAAACCGCCTCTGTGTAGTAATATTCGGTACTGTCCTGGGCTTTCATTTTTGCTTCCTTCAACACCTCTTCCGCTTTTTGCGGGGCATTGTTGATGAGGGAATCTTGCGCCAGCCTGGCCAATCGAATGGAGGGGGAGTCTGTATAGGTGTGGCGGCTGGAGCAACTTGTCAGAAACATGGCAGCCAGTAATATCAGATGTAGAATCGTTGTACTTTTCATAATAATATATCAGATGGTTTGTCGTGCAAAAGTAATGTTTTTTTCTGTTTGTCGTACTTATTTTTTCAGAACTCTGTTCATAGAGAAAAAAAGCAACCGGCTGCACTGGCTGATGCAGTCGGTTGCTATAGCTTATGCAGCTGGCTGCAGGGGCACTTGCAGTCAGTTGCTTTGATAAACCTTGTTTTGGAAAGGCTTTGTCAGTGTTGACGGTCGGTTTTATAGCCGGCTTTGGTAGAGGCGGGCCATCACCTTTTGGTATTGGTTCTCTAAAGCCAGCAGATTCTGTTGGCTTTGATATACCACCGACACTTCTACAAAATACTCTATCATGCTGATTTCGCCTCCTGTCAGTGCCTGTTTCAGCAGTTTCAAGTCTTGCTGGCGGGCAAAAGCCTCCCGGTATTCGCGCAGTGAAGCCTGCAGTGCCGTTGCTTCATCGTATAATTGCCACAAGGCAGACTTGGCTTGCAATTCGGTGTTTTCCCGTTGGTAATCGGCATTCAAAGCCTGTGCTTTGGCCGCTTTCACCTTGCCCCGATTCTCGAACAGCGGAAAAGACATTCCCACCACGACACCGTTCAGCGGGTGTCCCGATTCGGTATTGCGGCGATACCCCACTTCCAGTTGAGGCAGCCAGCCCTGTTTGCTCACCGATACTTCCCTGCGTGCTGCTTCGCTCTGATGCAGTACGGCCCGCAGCCTGGGGTCGCCCGCCAGCAATTCGTCGCACAGTCGGTTAAATTCTTCCGGTAGCGGCATGGCAGGATATTCGGTCAGTCCCAATGCCTGCGGCTGCGGCACCTCTCCTTCGCGCATGGAGCGTCCCGGTGTCAGCGGCATACTGCCGTTCAGCAGTGTCAGTTCCTTCAGTTTGTTGTGCAGGTTGGTACTGTTGGTCCGCGCTTCCGTCCGCGCATTCAGCAGTTCCAGATTCACTTTGTTGGTTTCCAGAATATTGGCATCACCGGTTTCCAGTCTTTTGCGATAGAGGGCAGCCAGTTCCTCGGCATTCTTCAGCCGCTCATCCAGCAACAGTTGTTGTTGGTGCAGCCAGATGATGTCCAAGGCCGCTTCCTGGGCCTGTAGCAGCACCTGTTGCCGCAGGGCGATGGCCTGCGCGTCGAGTGCTTCAGCCTTGAAGCGGTTCATTTTACTGCGCGACACGTAGAGGGTGGGGAAGTCGAAACTCTGCGACACCACCATTTCGCCTACGGTCTTATCATTATCCTTCGAATCCCACAGGTGAGAATAACTTATCGACGGATTTCTCAGATTATTGCCGCTGCGGTTCTCCAGCTTCTGTGCATTCACCAGTTGTTGGTTGGCCTTCAATTCTTTGTTGTTGGCCTCCACCTGCTGCAAGATGCGGTTTATGGCCTCGCTGCTGCCTTGCGCCATCGCTGTAGCCACCGTGGCTGCCAAGGCTATCGTTGTGATGAAAATCTTCTTGTTCATATTCATGCTTGGTTTACGTTTGTTCTTTTTTCCATCAGATAGACCACCGGTATGATAAACCCGTTGAGGAAGGTAGAAGTGAGCAGTCCGCCCAAGATAACCTTGGCCATGGGGCTTTGAATCTCGTTGCCCGGCAGGTCGCCGGTCAGTGCCAGCGGTATCAGTGCCAGCGCGCTGGAGAGGGCTGTCATCAGAATGGGGTTCAGGCGGTCTAGCGAGCCTTGTATCACACTCTCTTTCAGTCCCAGTCCTTCCACCTGTTGCAGGTGGTTATAGTGGCTGATAAGCAACATACCGTTGCGGGTGGCGATACCAAACAGCGAAATGAAACCGATGATGGCCGGAATGCTGACTTCACCTGTGGTGAGCAGCAGGGCAAATACGCCCCCTATCAGCGCCAGCGGCAGGTTGATAAGAATGATGGCACTTTCTCTTACGCTGTGGAATTCGTGATACAGCAGCAGGAAGATGACCACGATAGACATGAATGAGGTCAGTGCCAAGGTGCGGCTGGCTGCCTGTTCGCTTTCAAACTGTCCGCCATATTCCACGTGATACCCTTCGGGCAACGGAATCTCCCGGTCTATCCGTTCGCGTATATCGTTCACCACACTCAGCAGGTCGCGGTCGGCTACGTTGGCCGAGATAACGATTTTCCGCTTCACATTCTCCCGGCTGATGGTGTTCGGGCCCATCGACGAGCGAATATCCGCCACGTAATTCAGTGGAATCTGCTGTCCGTTGCCGGTATTGATCATCAGGTTGCCCAGCTTTTCCGTCTCATTGCGCAGGTCATCCTTCACACGTACGGTCAGGTCGAAGTTTTTTCCCTTTTCATATACCGTAGATACCGCTTCGCCCGCCAGGCACACATTGACATACTCGGCAAAAGCCGGCAGGCTGATGCCGTAGCGTGCCAGCATTTCGCGGCGTGGCTGAATGATGAGCTGCGGTCGTTCTATCTGCTGTTCCACCGTAAGGTCGGCTATGCCCTCTATACCCTGAATGGCATCCTTTATCTGGTTTCCCAGCATGAACATACGGTTCAGGTCGTCGCCGAAGAGCTTGATGGCAATATTGGCCTTGGTACCGCTCAGCATGGCATCGATGCGGTGGCTGATAGGCTGTCCTATCTCAATGTTGGCACCTACCAGCGTATTCAGTTTTTCGCGCACCTCGGCCACCAGTTCGCTGCGTGAGCGGTCTTTCAGTTCGAAAGGAGCTTCCAGCTCCGACACATTCACGCCCAAGGCGTGCTCATCCAGCTCTGCACGTCCCGTCTTTCGGGCCACGGTCTGAATCTCAGGAATGCTGAGCAACAGTTCCTCTGCCCTGCGTCCGATGCGGTCGCTTTCTTCCAGCGAGATGCCCGGCAGCGAAGAAATGTTGATGGTGAACGAACCTTCGTTGAACGGAGGCAGGAACGAGCGACCCAGGCTGAAGAAGAGAGCCAATGACACGATGAAGAGAGCCAGCGTACCGCCCAGCACGCCGCGTTTGTGGTTCAGTACCCAGGTCAGTGCAGTGGCATATCTCTGCTTAATCCAGGCAGCCACTGCCGAGTCGGCATTCTGCTGCTTGCCTTCCTTGGATTTTTCCTTGCCCAGCAGGTAAGAGCAGAGCACCGGAGTTACGGTGAGGGCCACCAGGGTAGAAGCTGCCAGCGCCACGATGAAAGCAATGCCCAGCGGCACCAGCATACGTCCTTCCATACCGCTCAGGAAGAAGAGCGGCACAAAGCTCACCACGATGATAAGCGTGGAGTTGAGAATCGGCATACGTACTTCTTTCGAAGCGTTGAATACCACGGTAAGCACCGGCAACTGCTGTCCGGCGGGTTTCAACCGGTTTTCGCGCAGTCGCTTGAATACATTTTCCACGTCTACAATAGCGTCATCTACCAGCGAACCGATGGCGATAGCCATACCGCCCAGACTCATGGTATTGATGGTAAATCCCAGGTAGTGCAAAGCCAGCAGTGAGGCGATGAGCGACAGAGGCAGTGTCACCAGTGATATGATGGTGGTACGTACATTGGCCAGAAAGAGGAAGAGTACGATTACCACAAAGATACCTCCCTCTACGAGCGACTTCTGCACGTTGCCTATAGAACTTTCTATGAAGCGGCTCTGGCGGAAAATGTCGGTAGATACCTTTACGTCGGCCGGCAGATTCTTCTGCAAATCTTTCAAGGCAGCCTCCAGCTTGGCTGTAAGGTCCAGTGTACTGGTGGCAGGCTGTTTGGTCACGGTCAGCAGCACAGCCGGTTTGCCCCGTTCCGAAGCCAATCCCAGTTTCGGAGTCTGGGCACCTATCTTTACGTCGGCTATGTCGGCAATGGTAATCGGGAAACCGGTGGCTTGCGAGGCATCGCCACCTGCCTGCTTCACTACGGCACGTCCCAGCTCTTCGGCATCGGTTGTAGAAACCACTCCGCGCACAATGTACTCGTTGCCATATTCATAGAGCACCCCTCCGTTGGCATTCAGGTTCATACCTTGCGAGGCCGCCAGCACTTCGCCCAGCGTCACGCCGTAATGGCGCATCCGTTCGGGGTCTAGCTGAATCTGATATTCTTTGATGTCGCCGCCCAGCACAGCCACCTGAGCCACGCCGCCCGTAGACAGCAGACGCGGCCGGATGGTCCAGTCGGCCAGGGTGCGCAGGTCGAGCATAGAGGTAGAGTCGGCAGTAAGGCCCACGATGAGCATTTCTCCCAGGATAGACGACTGAGGGCCCAGGGTAGGCTTTCCTACACTCGAAGGAAGTTCTTCGGCCACCAGTGAAAGCTTCTCGCTCACAATCTGCCGGGCCAGGTAAATATCCGTGTCCCAATCAAACTCCACCCAGACTACTGAAAAACTGTGTGTAGATGATGAGCGCACGCGGCGCACGTGTGTGGCACCGTTCACGGCGGTTTCTATCGGAAAGGTCACCAACTGCTCCACCTCTTCGGCAGCCATCCCGTTGGCTTCGGTCATCACCACCACGGTAGGGGCAGTAAGGTCTGGAAATACATCCACCTCGGTGTGCATGGCCGTATATGTGCCCCCTATCAGCAGCAATACCGATGCCACCAATACCAGGATGCGGTTTTGCAGTGAAAACTGTATGATTTTATTAAGCATAATCTTCTGTTGTTAAGAGTGGATGATTAATGTTCGTGGCTATGTGCGGGGATGGCGTTGGTAGCACCGGCCAGTTTCACCTGGTAGGCACCATTCACCACTACACGGTCGCCGGCATGGATACCGCTCAGAATCTGCACCTGTTCTCCGTTGTCGGCACCTATGTTTACCAGCTGCTTCTTGTAGCAGTCGTCGTGTACCTGCAGATACACAAAGAAGCTGCCTTGCTCTTCGGTCAGTGCAGTGCGCGGCACGGAAATTACCCCTTCCATGGGGGTGCCCAGCAGATAGATTTCCACAAACGAGCCGGGAATCACCTCTCCGCGGTTATCAAATTCAAAGGTTACGGGAACAAAGTACCCGTTGCCGTCCGATGCCTTGCCGTAAGAGAGCAGCTTTCCGTTCAGCTCGCTCAGCTTATACACCTTATTCTGATACGGTGTGCTGAAATTGGCCGACGACAGACTGCGCAACGCACCGTAATATTTTTCCGACACATCTGCCCGCAGAAAGAGACGGCGGTTCTGGGTGATGCTTACCAGCGGTTGGCCCACAGTCACATAATCCCCCTCTTTCACCAGCAGGTTCTTTACAAATCCCCCGATAGGAGCCACTACACGCTGTCCGCTGTCCGAATGATTCTTGGCCACGGCCTCATAGCTGATGCGTGCGTTCTCATACGCCTGTTCAGCCTCGGCAAAGGCCTTTTCCGACACGATGCGGCTTTCTACCAACGCTTTCATACGTTCGTACTCTTTCTTCTGCACTTCAAAGGCTATGCGGGCTTTCTGCACCGGGTCTCCTTCGGCCATATTATTCGATGACAGTATCACCAGCGGGGCACCTTGGGCCACGTGCATCCCCTCTACCACTTTGCCGTGGAAAGATACCACCCCCGCTACCGTGGCCACTGCCACGCTCTCTTCGCCCTGGGCAGCCAGTACCTGTCCGCTGGCCTTGATGACTTGCCGGAAGGGAGCCATTGTTACTGTACCCACTTCTACACCGGCTGCGGCAGCTTTGGCAGCAGGTAGTACTATTTCATCACTGGCTCCTCCGTGGCTGTCATGTCCGTGAGCCGTAGCCTCATGTCCGTGGTCGTGGTTATGTACTTCGTGATTCTCGGTGGCATGGTTATGCCCTTCGTGTTCATGGTCGTGGCCGTCGTGATGGTCGGAAGCCACGTGCTTACAAGAGCCCAGCAGGAACAGTGCTATGGCTCCTAAAAAGAAATATTTTTTCATACGAGTTTGTTTTGTTTCGAAATTAGAACAACTTCTGATTGAATCTCTTCGGATGACACGGGTGCAAAAGTAAATGTTCTTCTTTGCAAATGGGTTGCAATCCTTTTGTCATCTCAAGCTGTTATGAAAGAAGGAGGAGCCCGCAGTCCCTGGGCTTCGGTGATAAAGATGCCGTGCAGGGATTCCAGATAGCCCGGCGACTGTCTGTCAGAGGCCTCATCGGGCAACAGCAGCAGGCGGAGCACAGATTCATAGGTATATAACGTAGCTATCCAGCTGTAGTCAGCTTGTAGCGAAAAGTCGGTAGAGTGGGGCGTATTCTGCAGAAAGTGCAGGGTGACACAGTCTGTATTACAGCAGCAGTGATGATGGTTTCCGGATGTCGTCTGCAACCGTTGCTGGTGGTCTGTTTGCTGTGTCCGGTCATATCCGTCTTCGTTCGTCGGTGTGCAGCAGTCGGCTGTCACATCATTCTTCATACACATCATTCCGTTGCTGTGGTGATGATGCGGCATAACAGGTACCATCAACATCCAAATGCTGATGAAAAACAGAATACCGGCTATAAACCATCGGTTCCTGTCGCGCTTGTTTTTTGAAAAATCTGCCATGCTTGCCCGCAAATGTATGAAAAACATTCAGAACATGCAAACACATAGCATTCATTTCATCCTCTTCGGGTCAACTCCCTACCTTCTCCCTACCAAGTCCGTACCTGCTCCTAGTAGTAGGATACGGAGAAGACCCGGGGATGAGGGGCCGCAGAAACGGCGTAAATACATCCTTGCTCCCTTGTAAAGGACAGCTTGGACAGTGGCGGGGAGATGCTTTGCAGATTTAGTCGTACACCTGGTGAAAAGTATACGCTACCACCACTGTTTTTACACCGGCATCCGGGTATTTCTTCTGATAGTCTCGGGTCAGGTCTTTGTAAAAATAGCAGGTGTTCGGGCTGAGCGGAGTACTCTTGGTTTGGGTGTCATAGCCTATAAACACATCGAATGAGGGGTACTCTGTGGCATTTCCCGTGTCATCCAGAAACGTCCATTCCATTTGCCCGATGATTCTTCCTTCAGGCGGCATCTTTTTATAAGACTCAGGCATCTTTCCGGGTTTCTTGCTGACTGTTTTTATCATGAACGGACCAAACACCCGGTTATCATCCAGTATGCCTATCCATTTCAGCATACCGCTTTTGCCTCTATACATTCTGTAACGGTAATCCAGCGGCAAGAGGGCATGGTCTTTTACATCCTTTTCTATCAGCTCCGCGTTGGCAGCTTCTATGAGGTGTCTGTAGTCTGGCAGCGGAATGTTGTCATAATACGTATCGGGAATGAGGTGCAGGGGCAATCCTTCCGATTCTTTCTGCTCCTTGGCAATCACTTCCAGCAAATTACGCTCCGTCCAGGCCGGGTCTCCCATCGAATGGTCCAGGTAGGTGGTTTCGCCCACCTTAATCGTGTATTCATACCCCGGCTTATAGTCGAACCCTGCGATGTCATAGTAAGCACTCCATTCGTCGTTCGGATTCTCTTTTACAACATATACTTCCGACAATAAAGAATGCCCTTCGTAGAATACCCCCGGCAATCTCTTTGATGCCACGGTCAGTATGCGTTCTGTGTAGCCGGTTATCTTTCTGCCTTCTTCTTCTTCTTCTTCTTCGTCACTACAGCCGATGATGCTGCATGTACAAAGGAATAGCGTCAGTATTCCTAATAGATTTCTAGTGTTCATATGCATAGTATTGTTTTTGTTTTGTAATTACTTTTTTTAGCCTGCTTCTGCATGATGTATCGTCACAGCCATTTATTCAAATCATCCAGGGGAAGCCCCATAATGTCTGCAATATCTTCATTGGAATATCCTTTGGCTTTCATTCTCCGGGCAACGGTCGAGGCGGCTTCTTTCTTGCCTTCTTCCAATCCTTCCGCACGCCCTTTTTCCAGTCCTTCTTCCAGTCCTTCTACACGCCCTTTGTGATAGCTCTTCTTCATGTTGGTGTCCAGCACATTCTTCCAGTCGCGGTAGTTCTTCAGGCTTTCCCAATATTCACTCCGGCGTTGCGGGCTAAAGGCGGCAATCTCCGCCGCTTTGAACAATCGGCTGAATACCCGTTCCTGCAAGGCAGTGGGGCGTTCCAGCAGGTTGGCCAGATTGCGAAGCACAAACATCCATTTGTCGAACATGGTCACCAGTTCCGCTTCGGTCTTGTTGAACTTAGGCATTTCCAGGTAGATGAAAGTCAGTTTGTCGTAGAACACCTCTTTCGTTTGCAGGTCTACCAGCTTCACCTGGTGGTGGAAATGCTCAGATTCCCGGTCGTGGAAGATGAAATTTAGAATGCCGATGACATATACCCCTTTCAGTTCATAATCCCACTCACCGCGGGGAGCCTGTTCCCGAATGGGAAACGTGGCGTAATACACGCTGCGGTCTTTGAAAAACTGTTGCTCTCCCCGTTGCATTTCCACGAGGATTTTCTCTCCTTCCTCGTTCTCGCAATACACATCGAACACGGCGCGGCGGTCGTACTCCTGCGTGCCCAAGTGTTCCGTATTCAGATAAGTGACATTCTTAATTACTTCCTTGCCAAACAGCAAGGCATTCAGGAAACTGACAAGCAGTTCCTTGTTCATATCTGTACCGAACAACAGCTTGAATCCGAAGTCGGTGTATGGATTGATATAGCGGTCTTGAATTCCTTCACTTCCCATAAGCCAGCTTTTAATTATGATTGATGGCGCAAAATAAACGATTTTCCAGTGATTATCCTACTATTAGGGCAGTGATTTTCCTGTCGGCCAGGTCGTTTATAACTGAATCGTTACTCAAGGATTATATCGAAAAGCAGCAATGTATAAGATACCACTATGGTTTATGTATGGCATTTATTGGCACTAATGGAGTTTACCTTCAAAATGGTAAACAAGACGTGGAAAATCTCTCTTCATCATCGTTGCTACAGCCGATAAAGCTGAATGCGCAAAGGAATAGCGTCAGTATTCCTAATAGATTTCTAGTGTTCATATGCGTAGTATTTTTTTGGATAACTAATAGTAAAGCAAAAATAGAGAATAAATTTTAGACAGATTCAAAATGTACTTTAAAAAAACTTTTGGACGCGAATTTCTATACTTATGTTTATAAATAAAGGTTTATTTGAGATTTTATTTAAGAAAAGAGGACTGGTTCTCAGAGAAATGATTATATTAGCGGTCAATAACTTAAAAAAAACAATGCCTTATGGGAACCTTAGGATGTATCAACGATATGTTGCAGCGCGACAAGGAAAATCGGGAGCTGCGCAAGCGAAGCCGGGAACGGTTGTCGGACACCTATCACCGCCTGCTGGATACAAGGAAAAGTACGGATCTCCCTCATGTGGCACTGGAACAAATGGAAGACATCCGCCGGAAGACGCAGGAAAAGGAGAAATTGGACAAGGCGGCCTATTTTAAGGCAATGGCTTGTTTAGTCGTGGGAGTGGCATTGATTCTTCTTTTGGGTTGGTTGCTGGTGGGATGTAATAGCCGACCTTCTGCCATTCACCGGGAAAGTGGCTGGTATCATGTGGTGAACCCTGATGAAGACAGCCTGTCGCTGGAACCGATTGTTACGGTAAAGGATTTTGTGGCACTGCGGATGGATTCAGACGGACACGGGACCTGCGTCATTGTGGGGCGGATAAGCAAGCATAAACAAAAGAAGTGGGCTTACGAAACAGAAAAGGCTATTGGCAGACAGATAGCTTTTGTGCTTGACGATTCCGTCATCACCCGTCCAACGGTGAATGCCAGCATCGAAAGCGGTGCCTTTCAAATATCCGCTCCCCGCGGCCATGATTTGAAGAGCATCTATACCCGAATCAGGAAAGAGAAAATAGATTCCATTGAAAGCCTGTTTAAAGGTTGGGAGAAAGATTCCATCTATGATTCATCCAGAGAGCAGGCCGATTCCATAGTGTTTGCAATGGATTATTGGGAAGCTTCTGAATGGGTGGATATGTCAGTCAATCCCGAAGACCATTATTGGTGGGGCGATTTGGATACTGCCACCTATAACCAATTGGAATCTGCCTTGCGCGAAGAAATGACCAAGCCTCCTTTCAGCATCAGCAGCCGTGCAGAGGATTACATGAAGCTGGAGGCATACAGGAAATACAAAGCTTATCTCTGCGAACATGCAGACTACATCAACCTTATGTTTCAAGGATTCCTGTTTACAGAGCCTGCATCCGGACTGTGCGGCTTCCTGGTGGATGACATTGTGAAAAGCCGGTACCCCACCGCCCCAAGCATCCGGGTTATGACCTCAGGAACCGATAATCCGGATGATGAAATGTTTGCCAAACTGAAATACCAGAAAGCTGTCTGGCGGTTGATGAACGAAGAAAATGAGGCGAAAGAATAGGTTTATGAGGCATCACTTCCGAACTTCCCATTCCTCAATCGTCCCCGTTTTGGAAGAAAAGTTCACACCTACTTTTACTACCTGGCGGGCATCCGCTTCATACGGACGGGCATATCCTTTCTCTTCAATCTGTTGCAAAGCTTCCGCTGCGGTGCCATCCAGTTTGAATTCAAAGATATACACGTACTGAGGTGTTTCCACGATACAATCTACCCGGCCTTCACTTTGCTCCTTTTCTACCAAGACCGTGTACACGCTCATCAGCCGAAGCAGCAGGTAGAAGGTGTATTGGAAATAGCGTTCCCTTTCCGGTTCGTTTTCCTTGCGGCGCATGGTATAGGGAATGCCGGCTAAGAAAGAGGTCAGCATCTTGCGGAACTCGTCTAATTGCCCCCGCTTCAAGGCAAATACCGCTTTCACCATCCACGACTCCAAAGGCATCTTGCATTGCAAGTAATTGGCAGCCACCATTGCCAGGAAGCCGCTCTTCACCTCGTTGTTGGGGAAATCGAGCAGGAAGAGATTCGAGTCTTTGTCGTAATCCTTAATGCTGAGATAGCCGCTCTGGTAAATCATCGGCAGCGGATATTCCGTATCTGCCTTATAATTCACAAACTCATCCAGCGAATAATACTTCCCCGTCAACTGGTCAATCCCTTCATGAAAATGATTCATCAAGCGGATGAGATACGTCGGTGTGCCCGAAGCAAACCAATAGTCGCGGATGTCCTTGCTGTCGAAGGCATTCAGCACACTGAACGGATTGTAGATGTCCGTCATCTCCTTGCTGAAGTGATAACCGTCGTAATGCCGCTTGAACCGCTGACGCATTTCCTCTTCCGTGCAGCCCTCCGATGCCGCCATTTCCCGGATAGACTCTGCAAACCGGGTATGCAGTTCTTCTTCCGTGATACCGCATAGAGCCTCGTATTTATCGAACATACTGATGTCCTTGGGCTGGTTGAAACCGCTGAACACACTGACTTGCGAGAACTTGGTGACACCCGTCAGGAAGACAAAACGCAGCGAAGCGTCGGCCAGTTTAAACACCGAATAGAAAGCCTTCAGAATCTCACGGTTCTGTTCCAGCAGCTCCGGGTCTTTCTCCAGCACATCCAGCAGAGGCTTGTCGTATTCGTCCACCAAGACCACTGCCCCTCGCCCTGTCTGCTCGGCAGCAGCCTGCAAGATACGATTGAAACGGGAACCCAGATTGGTGTCGACTCCAGTACTGATTCCAAATTCTTTTTCCCAATCATGCAGATACCCCTCTATTTTCATATGCAAGGCTCCCGGCACTGTAAAATCCACTCCGTTGAAATCGAAATGAAACACCCGATGCACGTGCCAGTCGTGTTCCAACGCATCAATTTTCAAGCCGGCAAACAGTTCCTTCTTTCCTTCGAAATAAGCACGGATCGTAGAGAGCAGCAAACTCTTTCCGAAACGTCGGGGGCGGCTCAAGAAATAGATCTGTCCTTGGGTTACCAAAGAATAAATTAAATCTGTCTTGTCTACATAGACAAATCCGCCTTTGATTATTTTTTCGAAAGTCTGTATGCCAATCGGATATATCATAATTTACCTTTTTTTAAACGTAACGTGAAGTTCAGACAAAGTTAGCGATTTTTGGATAGAATGCACCATCTTCGGTTAAAAAAAGAAATCCAACTGACCTGCTTTATCAACTTAACCTATGAGAATTTGATGTTTGCTCTGCATAAAGGTACCCACAGAGCAGAATACCCGTAGTGACCTCATCCATTGGCGGGTCACTACGGGATTATGGAAAGAAATGTTAGAGAGAATTTAGAGTCAGAATTATTCTTCGTAACGCAAAGCATCAGCCGGTTCTTCCTGGAATATCTTATAGGCAGGGATAGCGATACCCGAAACCAGCATCACAGCCAGAAGGCCCAAACTAGTTCCTACTTCGATGAGCCAGCGGCTCAAAGTATAAGGTACAGCCGCATCCAGCAGATCGGCATATCTGGCATTCAAGACAATCAGTAAAACAGGAGCAGCCGCCGAAAGGAGTATCAGCAGACCTTCCACATTCAACCAGGAGACGACTTTCCGCGGTGAAGCACCGAGTGCCATCCGCAAACCGGTTTCCGAACGGCGAGCCTGCGTGCGCATCCAAAAGGT
>Reba_p2__coassemble_2222_pt1 | contig 8192 bp, 5 predicted proteins | sample Reba_p2__metabat2_high_PE_013 | metagenome-assembled genome bin Reba_p2
TGGAAAAAGGACATGATGCTTTCTTTCATGAGTATTTTGATAGAGGTTACTTAATGTTCGATAATGGTCTCTTTCATGGTGCGAAGGTATTACTTTTATTTTACATGTAAAAGGGGGCGTACGGGTGGTAAAGGATTGGGTTGTTTCAGGGTGAGAAACGGGTAAAAAGGATTGATAGTTTAACATTTAATAACGTGCATGGCTGCACTGGAAGTGGCTGTGTATGGGCGGTTTATGGAAATATTGGACAGTAAAGAGGAATGGAGGGCGGTGCGCCTGGACAACGGTCGTCTGGGGGTGACGGATGCGCAGGGCAAGGTGCTGATGCGGTTTGCCGCCGGAGAGAAGATGGCGTTTGTGGAGCATGATTTTCTCCGGGTGAGTGGCCGGGGGGTGCGCTTCTTTGTGGATATGAGGTCGCAGCAGGTGTACGCGGAATGGCCGAAGCTGCTTTCTTTCGGGCAGCTGGAGTTGCTGCAGGTGGGCAATCTGGTGTATACGCGTACCAAACGGGTGTACGAGGTGAACACGGGGGGTGTGGCTCCGGTGCTGGCCTACAACGGCAGTTACTTGCTGCTGCCCCGCAGACGGATGGTGGAGGAGCATCCGCTGGTGGCGCGGCGGGTGACGGAGTGGCTGCATGCGGTGTGTGTGCTGGCGGGGGATTTCAGCCGGTATTACTGGAACTATCGGGCGCTGAAGGATGGCACGGTGGTGGTGATGGATGAGCGGGGATGGTATTATCACGTCACGGCGGAGGTGGGCTCGGCCAGGGCGCTGAAACGGTGCCTGGGACGGGCGGTGACGCCGGCCGAAGAGGAACGGGTGGATCTGCTGGTGGAACAGCTGGAGGAGGAGATACGGCTGCGGCAGCAACGGGAACTGGAGGAGCAGCTGGTGGCGGAACGTCGCCGGCGGGCGGAACGGCTGGAGAGCTTGCGCCAGGCGGTGCCGTTTGTCATGGGTAGCAAGTGGGGACTGAAGCTGGGACAGCGCATCGTGGTGCCGCCGCTCTACCGGCAGGTGAGGCCGCCCGTGGGATTGTACTGTGCCTTCGAGCAGTTCCCGGGACGCTGGGGGGTGCTGGCGCTGGATGGCAAGGTGGTGGTGGAACCGCGCTATCAGGCGGTGGAGCTGGCGGAGGGGAACCGGGCGTTGCTGACGTTGGCGAATGGGGTTGTGGAGACGAGGGTGTTGCCTTTTGTATAGACACAAAGGGGTTGTTCTTTTTTCTTTTGTCTTGACACAAAAGAAAAAGAACCAAAAAAGAAAAGGTCAAGAGCTGGAGCCTACGGGGCTACTTCATCACCGTTATTCGCAGACGGGGCTATAACTCGCTTCGCTCAGACAGTCGCCCCTTCCCTGCGCCTACCGGCGATTCCGCTCACGCCCCTCCGGCAAGGCTCATTCTACGCAACATCGCTTCGCTCGTTTTTTTTTGTCTTTTTGCTTCGCTCCGTTTATTCTGTACAGATGGGTTGTACAGTTGCTTCGCTCTGTTGGTTTGCATTGTTTTCTTTGTTAAAGAAATACGCAGTTACTTTGCTGATTTGCTTTGCCTTATTGCTTTGCTTTTTTCTGATACAGCATTCTTTTACTGTTGTTTTAAGCGTTGATAGCCTTGTTTGTTTGTTAAAAAAAATATGCATTTGTTTTATGGGATTGCTCTGTTGCTTCGCACCATTGTATTGTACAACTGTTTCGTACAGCAGCTTACTAATCCTATTCTCAGTAACAGCTTCATACGCTTTTGTTCTCAGTAACAGTTTTATATGCTTTTATTCTCAGTAACAGTTCCATACGCTTTTATTGATTCCGGCCTCACTGTAGGGGCGTGAGCGGAATCGCCGTTAGGCGCAGGTAAGGGGCGACTGTTTGAGCGAAGCGAGTTATAGCCCCGTCTGCGAATAACGGAGATGGAGTAGCCCCGGAAGTGCAGACGGTCGCTTTTCTTTTTTGGTTCTTTTTCTTTTGGCGACGCAAAAGAAAAAAGAACAGTAACTTTTTTGAGGAGTTAAGGGAGGAGTTAAGGGGAGTTAGAGGAGTTAGAGGAGTTAGAGGAGTTAAGGGGAGTTAGAGGAGTTAGGGGGAGTTAAGGGAGGAGTTAGAGAAGTTATAGTAGTTAAAGAAATAAACAATAAAAAAACAATACAAAAAATACATCAATGACCATAGAAAAAATACTCCGGAATTATCAGCTGAAAATCTGTCAAGAAATTCAACAAAAGATGCAGACGCACCGCAGCGTGATGGTGCAGATGCCTACCGGTACAGGCAAGACGCTGGTGCTGGCTGCGGTGGTGCAGCATGTGCTGAACGCTAGCCGTGATGCACGGGTGCTGCTGGTGGCTCATCGTACGCAATTGGTGGAGCAGCTTACCGATACGGTGCGCCGGGTGCTGGGCGGCGCAGCGGAGGGGCAGGCACTGCTGCAGCGGGTGGAGATCCGTTCTATCCAGTGGCTCACGCGGCAGGCGTCCTGTCTGCAACAGGCACCGCAGCTGGTGGTGATCGACGAGGCGCACCACGCGCTGGCCGCTACCTACCGCATCTTGTGGCAGCAGTGGCCCGGGGCGCGTTTCCTGGGCTGCACCGCCACTCCCTGCCGGCTCAACGGTGAAGGGTTTACCGACCTGTTCGAGGTGCTGGTGCGCTCGTACAGCATCCGGCGGTTTATAGCCGAGGGGTGGCTGTCGGGCTTCGTGTATTACTCCATCCGGCCGGACAGCGAGGAGCAGGGTATCATCGACGGACTGCAGAAGCGGGGGGCCGACGGGGATTACCAGACGAAGGAGATGCGTGAGAAGCTGGACCGCACGCCTACGCTGGGCAGGCTGTACGGGGCTTACCGGCGCTGGGCCGACGGGTGCAAGGCGCTGGTGTATGCCATCGACATCGCACACGCCGAACACATCGCCGCCTATTTCCGTGCGCAGGGGGTGGCGGCAGAGGCTCTGAGTTCGAAGACCCCGGCGGGGGTGCGCCGGGAGCGGCTGGAGCAGCTGAGGGCGGGGAGCTTGCAGGTGCTGGTCAACGTGGATTTGTTTTCAGAGGGGTTCGACTGTCCCGAGGTGGCGTGCATTCTGCTGGCACGGCCCACCTTGTCGCTGGCGCGCTACCTGCAGATGGTGGGGCGCGGACTGCGGCCGCACCGGGGGAAGGAGCCGTGTGTGTTGCTCGATTTGGTGGGGTTGTACCGGGTGTTCGGGCTACCGTCGGCCGAGCGCGACTGGACGGGGTTCTTTGAGGGGCGTTACCGCTCGCTGCGGGGAGCCGTGGGCCGTGGCAAGGGGCTGCCGGGCGGACGGATTCCGCCTGCCGTGCTCGAGGCTTCGGACGAGGAGGTGGTGCGGATTGCTGCCTGTGACGGAGCCGACGGGCCGGAGGGGGCAGAGGCCGACGAGGAGGTGCCGTCGTGGCTGTCGGGCGGTGCGCAGGTGCTCGACTGGGGCGGCATCCGGCTGGCCACCGACGACGGGCGGATGTTTTATCCGTGCATCCGTTCGCCCTGGCTTCATGCCCGTACGGGTATACACCGGAAGCTGTTGCAGACCGAGCCGTATGCGGGTCTCAGTTGGCAGCGGCTGTACATACCCTATCAGTGGCCCCACCGCCTGTTTCAGTTGGTGAAGGTGTGGCCCCACCAGGCGCGGCTGTACCGTGATGAGCAGGGCAGGCAGTTTGTGCAGCAGGATCTGGACGGGGCGTTGCAGGAGGTGCCCGATGAAGCCTGGCTGGCGGATTTCTTGCAGCGGTGCCGTGGGGAGGCGGAGCGTGAGGCAGCGCGCTGCGAGTTGCGCTACCGGAACAAGGTGATGAATCCGGGCGAGGAGGTGCCGCGTGGGGCTTTTCCGCCGGGCACGCGCTTCTTCGAGGAGGCAGACCACCTGTGCCGGGTGGAGGTGCCGGCGGCCGACGGGCCGCAGGTGTGCTGGCTGGACCGGCTGACTGGCTTTGTGCACCGGGAGCAGCCGGTGGGGTTCCGCCGTTCGTTTGTGCAGTTGCTGCGTGAGGGCAACCGGGTGTTTATCCGCAACATCCGGGCGGAGGCGGGTGTGCCGCACCGCAACTGCGAGGTGCGGGCGGACGAGCGTTTCTGCACGGTGGGCAGCCGTCTGTATGTGGCGGGGCATCTGGACGGGGAGCCGGGGCGCATCCGGCGCAAAAGCGAGGACTTCCGGATGTTTGTCATCGAGGAGCCGAACTTCGACCCGCGCTGCGGACGGGCGCCGGTGGATCGTGTCATCATGAACGAGGAGGAAAATACATAAAAGAGGGAACATACGTCGATTTTTTTCCTATCTTTGTAAAAAATATCCGTAGTGTATGAACGAACCGTATCAAATGCCTAAGCGCAAGCGTATTCCGTATGGAATGATGAATTTTGTGGATGTCCGCAACGACGATTGTTATTTCGTGGACAAGACCTCCTTTATTCCGGCTTTGGAGGCAGCCAATAAGTTTTTCTTCTTTATCCGTCCGCGCCGGTTCGGAAAGAGTCTGACCATCTCGATGTTGCACCATTACTACGATGTGCTGGATAAGGATAACTTCGAGAAATGGTATGGCGGGCTGTATATCGGACAACATCCCACACCGGAACGGAATTCTTACCTGGTGATTTACTTGAATTTTGCAGAGGTACTGGCGGATATCAGTAATTACAGTTCTTCGCTGGATGCCTATTGCAATACGGAATTCAGAAGTTTTTGCCGGCGCTATGCGGAGTATCTGCCCGACGGCATGATGGAGGAACTTTGCCAGAAAGAAGGGGCGGTGGAGCAACTTTCTTTTCTGCATAAACGATGTGGGGAGGTTGGTTTGCAGATTTACCTGTTCATCGATGAGTATGACCATTTCACGAATAAGATCCTTGCAGAACCTGATTGCCTGAATGACTACCGGAGCGAGACGCACGGCACGGGCTATTTCCGCAGTTTTTTCGATGCGGTGAAGTCCGGCACGTATTCCGCCATCAAGCGGGTGTTCGTCACGGGGGTGAGTCCGGTGACGATGGATGAGCTGACCAGCGGTTTCAATATCGGCACGAACTACAGCCTGTCGCCGGAATTCAACGAACTGGTGGGCTTTACGGAAGCGGATGTGCGAGCGATGCTGGAGTATTATGCCACGACCTGCGAATTTCATCACACCACGGACCAACTGATAGAAATCATGAAGCCGTGGTACGACAATTACTGCTTTGCCAAGCAGAGCTACGGTCGCGTCACGATGTACAACAGCAACATGGTGCTGTATTTCGTGGACAATTATATCCGTAACGGCGGGGAGGTGCCTGACAATATGCTGGAAGAGAACATTCGGGTGGATTACAACAAGCTGAGGATGCTGATTCGGGCAGACAAGGAGTTCTCGCACGATGCTTCCATCATCCAGACCATCGTGCAGCAGGGGTATATTACCGGGGAACTGAAAACCGGATTTCCGGCGGAACAGATTACGGATGCGGATAATTTCATCAGCCTGCTGTATTACTTCGGGATGCTGACCATCGACGGTATGAAAGAGGGGTATGTCAAGCTGAGCATTCCGAACCAGGTGGTGAGGGAGCAGTTGTACGGCTATCTGCTGTCTACCTATCAGGAGAATGGGCTGTCTGTTTCTTCCATGGAGATTCGCAGGCAGTACCAGGCCATGGCATACCGGGGGCTGTGGCAGGACTTTTTCCACTACATAGCCGATAGTATCCGGACGTATTCTTCGCAGCGCGACAAGCAGAAAGGGGAGTATTATGTACACGGCTTTACGCTGGCCATGACGGCACAGAGCCCGTTCTACCGTCCGGTGTCCGAACTGGACAACCAGGAGGGGTATGCGGATATCTTCCTGCTTCCCTTGCTGGAGATCTATAAGGATATGCAGCACAGCTACATCATCGAACTGAAATATGCCAAGAGTGGCGACAGTGCGGAGCGTGTGGAGGAACTGCGGCAGAAAGGCATCGCCCAGGCCCGCCGCTATGCGGATACGGAAGTGGTGCGCCGGCACGTGGGTTCTACGCAACTGCATAGGCTGGTGGTGGTGTTTCGCGGCGTGGAGATGGTGGTGTGCGAGGAAGTGTAATACCGCTTTTGTCAGAGTATGCGTCATTTTGTCAGTCTGCCACTGCCATTTCTTTCGCTTTTATCTTTGGCACGCTTTTCGCAAGGGAATAGGCGTTGGCGCTTGAAGCCAAAGACTGGAAAATAAATGTATAATAGATAAAAACGAAAGAATTATGAACATTAAACCATTGGCAGACAGAGTATTGATACTCCCTGCACCTGCAGAAGAAAAGACCATCGGCGGTATCATTATCCCGGATACAGCAAAAGAAAAACCTTTGAAGGGTGAAGTGGTGGCAGTGGGTCACGGCACGAAAGAGGAGGAAATGGTGTTGAACGTGGGTGATACGGTATTGTATGGCAAGTATGCCGGTACGGAACTCGACGTGGAAGGCACCAAGTATCTGATTATGCGTCAGAGCGATGTGTTGGCCGTATTAGGCTGATAATCCGTCGGGATGGCATCCCGAGACTGCTGAATTTATTTCATAACGTGGAACTTTTAAAATCAATCAAGAATTATGGCTAAAGAAATTTTATTCAATATAGATGCTCGCGACCAATTGAAGAAGGGTATCGATACCTTGGCAAATGCCGTGAAAGTAACCCTGGGCCCGAAAGGACGTAACGTAATCATCGAAAAGAAATTCGGTGCGCCGCACATCACCAAGGATGGTGTGACTGTGGCTAAGGAAGTGGAACTGGCTGATGCTTACCAGAATACAGGTGCGCAGCTGGTGAAGGAAGTGGCTTCCAAGACCGGTGATGATGCAGGTGACGGTACTACTACTGCTACTGTACTGGCGCAGGCTATCGTGGCTGAAGGCTTGAAGAACGTAACAGCCGGTGCCAGCCCGATGGACATCAAGCGTGGTATCGACAAGGCTGTGGCTAAGGTAGTGGAATCTATCAAGGCTCAGAGCGAAACTGTAGGCGATAACTACGATAAGATAGAACAGGTGGGTACTGTTTCTGCCAACAACGACCCGGTTATCGGTAAGCTGATTGCTGACGCTATGCGCAAGGTTTCCAAGGACGGTGTCATCACCATCGAAGAAGCAAAGGGTACGGATACTACCATCGGTGTGGTAGAAGGTATGCAGTTCGACCGCGGTTATCTGTCGGCTTACTTCGTGACCAATACGGAGAAGATGGAATGCGAAATGGAAAAACCGTATATCCTGATCTACGACAAGAAGATTTCTAACCTGAAGGATTTCTTGCCTATCCTGGAACCGGCTGTACAGACAGGCCGTCCGTTGCTGGTAATCGCTGAAGATGTAGACAGCGAAGCGTTGACTACGCTGGTAGTGAACCGTCTGCGCTCTCAGTTGAAGATTTGTGCTGTGAAGGCTCCGGGCTTCGGCGACCGCCGCAAGGAAATGCTGGAAGACATTGCCGTACTGACCGGTGGTGTGGTAATCAGCGAGGAAAAGGGTCTGAAACTGGAACAGGCTACCATCGAAATGCTGGGTACGGCTGATAAGGTAACGGTGTCTAAGGACAATACTACCATCGTAAACGGTGCCGGTGATAAGGAAAACATCAAGGAACGTTGCGAACAGATCAAGGCTCAGATTGCTGCTACGAAGTCTGATTATGACAAGGAAAAACTGCAGGAACGTCTGGCTAAGCTCTCTGGCGGGGTAGCTGTACTGTATGTAGGTGCTGCTTCTGAAGTAGAGATGAAGGAAAAGAAAGACCGTGTGGATGATGCGTTGCGTGCTACGCGTGCGGCTATCGAAGAAGGTATCGTACCGGGCGGCGGTGTGACTTACATCCGTGCCTTGGATTGCCTGGAAGGCTTGGAAGGCGACAACGCCGATGAGACAACAGGTATCCACATCATCAAGCGTGCCATCGAAGAACCGCTCCGTCAGATTTGCGCCAATGCAGGCAAGGAAGGTGCGGTAGTGGTACAGAAAGTACGCGAAGGCAAGGGTGACTTCGGTTACAATGCCCGTACGGATGTATACGAGAACCTGCACGCTGCCGGTGTGGTAGACCCTGCCAAGGTAACGCGTGTGGCTCTGGAAAATGCGGCTTCTATCGCCGGTATGTTCCTGACTACAGAATGTGTCATCGTAGAAAAGAAGGAAGACAAGCCTGAAATGCCGATGAACCCGG
>Reba_p2__coassemble_2442_pt1 | contig 7493 bp, 8 predicted proteins | sample Reba_p2__metabat2_high_PE_013 | metagenome-assembled genome bin Reba_p2
TTGTACTCTCTTTCATTTTTATAGTTGAGCGGGCGGATATAGGCACTTATATCTGTTTCTGCTCTTTATCGCAGGAAGGAGTGAGAAGCTGTCTTTGAATTTATTCAGAATTTTAAAAACAGCTTCTCGCTTTGTATCTTATTCTTCTTTTTTCAAGGAAAATCCCAACATCATACCATCGTAGTTATCGGCCAGTGACGAAATACTCTTCAGAGTAGTGTTCTGGCTTTTGCTGGAAAGGAAGTTGATGAGGCGAAGTAATTTATCCGAGTTGAACAGCATCTCCATCTGCGTCGACGTACACGTAATTTTGGCATGCATGTTCAGCAGTTTATTGAACTTCAAATCCACTTCCCGCGTTTCCGGGTGGCAAGAGTAGGTACCGTCTACGTTGCGGTTATTGATTTTTGCTTGAAAGGTGCTGTCGGCCTGAAAAGTAAAAGCCAGTTTGCCGGCTGTGATGCCGAATTTTCCAAGTTGCTCATCCAGCTTTTTTTCGGCCAAACTTGCTGCCACATCGCCGCTGGCCTTATTGAGCAGTTGGTCCGAGGTGAGCTCGATGGCCGATCCTGTAAATTGCCAGGTGCCTACCATGCTGGCTGTGTTTTTGCCAGTGGCCTCGCTTACCACCTTTTCTATCGTTTCCTTATTAATTACTTTTTCCAGATTTTCTTTGTTAAAGAGGTCTTTCCAGGATTGTGCATAGCTGTTGTCAGCGCACAATAATGCAGCCGACAGTAACGGCCAGCAGATTGATTTCTTCATTGTATGTATTCGTTTAGATAGTTGAATGGAATATTTCTTTGTTGATTTGTTCGATATACGATAATACTTCCTCCCTTCCCAGGCGGTTTTCAGAAGATGTGATGAAGTAGGGGGGTAATTCTTCCCATTGCTCTTGCAGTTGTTGCAGATACGCCCGGATATTGGCTTGCAGTCGGCCGCTTTTCAGTTTGTCGGCTTTGGTGAATATCAGGGCAAAGGGTATGCCGTTTTCACCCAGCCATTCGATAAAAGCCTGGTCAATCTGCTGCGGTTCGTGCCGGCAGTCTATCAATACGAAGAGACAAGACATCTGTGTACGGTGCAAGATGTAGCTCTCTATGATGTTCTGTATCTGCTGCTGGCCTTTCTGCCCACGCTTGGCATAGCCATACCCTGGTAAGTCTACCAGGTGCCAGTTCTTATTGATGAGAAAATGATTGATGAGCATCGTTTTTCCAGGTGTAGCCGAAGTCATGGCCAATCCTTTACGGCCCGTAAGCATATTGATGAGGCTTGATTTGCCTACGTTAGAGCGTCCGATGAACGCATATTCCGGCAAGTTTCCTTCCGGGCATTTTCTCACGTCCGTATTACTGATGACGAATTCTGCGCTAGTGATGTTCATGTATCTACTTGATTAATTGTTATACGTAAGCAGTTGTCGGGAGAAATCTCCTGGCTACTGCATGATTATATGGTAATCTGCTTTGTAGGGGGTGATATTTCCCCTCGATGCAAAGGTACTACTAATTTCAGAATATTTTGCGTGGAATGCAGATTTCTACTTATCTTTGCGGTCTGTATAGTAGAATTTTGAATATGAACGGACCATTTTCCTCGACTTTGTTAGAGAAGGCGGTGAGCGAATTTGCCAAGCTTCCCGGTGTTGGCAGAAAGACAGCCATGCGGTGGGTGTTGCATCTGTTGCGCCAGGATACGGCTGCGGTAGAAGCGTTCGGCCAGGCTATCATCACCCTGAAACATGAAGTGAAGTATTGTAAGGTGTGTCATAATATCTCGGATACCGATACCTGCCGCATTTGTGCCAATCCTCATCGTGATGCGTCGGTGGTGTGTGTGGTGGAGACTATCCGCGACGTAATGGCTGTGGAGGCTACTCAGCAGTTTCGGGGGCTCTATCATGTGTTGGGCGGTGTTATCTCGCCGATGGATGGAGTGGGACCATCTGATTTAGAGATAGACAGCTTGGTGAAGCGGGTGGCAGCTGGAGGTATCGAAGAGGTGATTCTGGCATTGAGCACCACGATGGAGGGAGATACTACCAACTTCTATATCTACCGCAAGCTGGAAAAGATGGGGGTGAAACTTTCGGTCATTGCCAGAGGTATCTCCGTGGGTGATGAACTGGAGTATGCCGATGAGGTGACGCTGGGGCGAAGCATCGTGAACCGTACGCCTTTTTCCGTCTGATGTATGAACTTAGAATCATAAAATAAAACACATGGAAGAACGAATCAAACAAACTGCTCGTTGCGTCCGGCTGAACTACTTGCTGTTCTGGGCGCTTCCCTTATTGTGTCTGCTGGCCGGTGAGCTGGGCGGTGGATGGGTAGGGCTCTATGCAGCCGATGTAAAGGCTGTCTATCTGGCCGAAACATTGATTATTTTGCTGGCGGCCCTTTGTGTGCCGGCATCGCTCAAACTCTTTGCCTGGATGTTGGATCGGCAGATAGACAGAGCCACTTTGCCGCATGCTCTGACTCTGTATGTGCGTTGGAGTGTGGTGCGTTTGTTGCTGCTGTCTTTACCGGTGGTGGGGGGCTTGCTGATTTATTATGCTATGCTGAGTAGTAAGGGGCTGCTGTGTGCGTTGATAGCCTTGACGGCCTCTCTGTTTTGTCTGCCGGGCGAGGGACGTCTGCGCAGCGAGTTGCATATTGAAAAAGAATCCTCTTTATGAAACCTTCTTATTTGTCGAATAGCCGACTTTATCTGCGTGCGGTAGAGCCTGAAGATCTGGCTGTACTCTATGATATGGAGAATGCTCCCGAGTCTTGGGATGTGTCTAATTTTACCGTTCCCTATTCGCGTTATGTATTAAAGCAGTACATCGAGCAATCACAGAGTGATATGTTTGCCGACCGTCAGCTTCGGTTGATGATTGTGCGCCGCAACGACGATGCGGTGATGGGTACACTGGATATCACCGACTTTGTTCCCTTACACGGACATGGAGAGGTAGGCATCGCTATGCAGGCGGCTTACCGTGGACAAGGATATGCCTCGGATGCCTTGCGTCTGTTGTGCGAGTATGCGTTTGGTTTCTTGCATCTGAAACAGCTGACGGCACATGTGGCTGCCGATAATGAAGCCAGCATCCGTCTGTTTACCGCTTGTGGATTTCAAACGTGCGGCTGTCTGAAGCAGTGGTGGCGCGTAGGACGCGAGTATAAGGATGTGCTGCTGTTGCAGCACATCCGGCCGGATTAAGAAACGGTTTAATTTTTATTCAGAAAACATTTTATTTAGCCTGCTCTGAGCTTATTCCCGGTCTTTTTCTGTAATGTATTCTCAGGGTTGATGCCAAGATTCTAAAGCGGATGGTTGTCGGCAAAGACAGCCATCCGTTCATTCAGTTGTTTGTACTGATGGTCTTGTATGAACGATGTGCAGGCGCGCAATCCTTGCTGGTGACTGCCGGTAGTGACTAGTGAAATGGCACTTACCCCGTAATACATCAGTTCCTTAGCCAGTTGGCCGCTGGTCATGCCCGGATAGCCGATGGTGAAATAGAATCCGTCGGCCACCGGTTCGCCCAAGTCATTGTCGTACACCAGATGAAAACCGTGGCGCAGGAAGATATCCTTCAACTTCCGTGCCCGTTCGCCGTACACTTTCACCTCGTTCAGGAAATTATATTGTCCGTCGCTGGCTGCCTTTAGCATAGCTGCCAGGGCATATTGGGCCGAGTGGCTGGTGCCCGAAGAAAGTGCGTACAGCACCCGGTGAATAAATACCGTGCCAAAGGTGCCTCCTCCGTAGCAGGTATCAAATCCCGGGTAGTGCCGATGATACAGTTTTTCCGAAATACATGCCACACCGATGCGTTGTCCGGCATAGCTGAACGCTTTCGATCCTGAAATAAGCAGCACGTAGTGGTCGGTATAGTGAGCCACGGTAGGTTGGTAGGGCGGCTCGAAAGGTCGGCTCAAGTCTTGCCGGAAGTCCATGGCAAAATAAGCCAAATCTTCCAATACGATAACATCATATTGGGTGGCCAGTTCGCCAATGATGCGCAGTTCTTCTTCCTTTAAGCAAATCCAACTGGGGTTGTTGGGATTAGAGTACACCATGGCGGCAATGTTTCCTTGTTTCAGATAACTTTCCAGTTTTTCTCTTAATTTCTCACCACGGTACTCGTATACGTCGAAAGTTTCGTATTTTTTCCCCATTACTACCAACTGTTGTTTTTGTACCGGGAATCCGGGGTCGATGAATAGAATGGTGTCCCGTTGTTCCTGACATTGGCAGCAGGTAAGGAAAGAGGCAAAGGTGCCCTGCATAGAGCCTGTTACCGGTACACATCCTTCGGCCGGTACCTCTACATTAATAAAAGCCTTGATGAAGCGAGATGCAGCTTCTTTCAGAGCCGGCAGTCCGTTGATGTCGGGATAAAGGCTGCCAATGCCGTTGGTCAGTGCCTTTATCTCGGCTTGCACTCCCACAGCCGAGGGCGGCAGTCCGGGAACTCCCATTTCCATCTTGATAAATTCTACGCCCGATGCTGCTTCAGCTTTGGCAGCAATGGCTTTTACTTCACGAATGGTGGCTTTCGAGAAATCGGCGATGCCAAATTCCTGGATAGTCTGATCAATCAAACTTCTTTCTATCGGTGTATTTTTCATGTTTTGCTTATTTTTGGTTGTTTCGCAAAGGTAACATAAATCTCTTATAATCAATCGATATTAAAAAAAATAATTTTTTTTCTTGCAAAAGTATTGCAGGTTTCAAAAAAATGCGTACCTTTGCAACCGCAATCGAGAGAGATAGCAACGATATGAAATTTTGGTGCGTTAGTTCAGTTGGTTAGAATACATGCCTGTCACGCATGGGGTCACGGGTTCGAGTCCCGTACGCACCGCTGAGGCTCAAGGACAACTGAGAGTCTGAAAGCGACAAAGTCCACAATTTCAATGAATTGTGGACTTTTTTTATGTCTTGTAAGTGTCAATCCAAGGACATCAAACAGCCCACTTCGGACAAAGTTCCGTTACCAAATCGTTACAGAAAAAACGACGTCTAATTATTGTAACGATTTTCATGCTAACTCGCTGATTTGTGCGCTGTTGTCTCAATTCTGTCTGCTCATAATTCAATTAATAACCTTTCCTTTGTGACATTGTGTAACGATTGTAACGAAGGATATAAAACAGATACAGTTATGAGCAAAAGTACATTCAAAATTCTCTTCTATCTGAGAAAGAACTACGTGAACAAAGAAGGTAAGGCGAGCATTATGATTCGTATCACCGTAAACGGGGAAATGTCACAATTCAGTTCAAAACTGGATGTGGAGCCTCGTCTGTGGGACACCAAACTGGGACGTTTGTCAGGGAACGGAGCGAAAGCAAGGCAGGTGAACAATATGCTGGATGACATACGCACCGCATTGAACAACCACTACCGCTATATAGAATCAAGGGATTCCTTTGTGACTGCCGAAAAAGTAAGAAACGCTTTTCTCGGATATGAGGTGAGACAACAGACTTTACTGGAGCTTTTTAAACAGCACAATGAGGATGCAGAAAAACTTTGTGGCATCAGTAAAGCTCCGGCTACTCTTGTTAAATATGACCGAACTTACAGGCGGTTGGAAGAGTTCATGAAAGTAAAGTATAGAATATCAGATATAGCGCTTCGGGAAATAGACCATAAGTTTGTGACCGATTTTGAGTTTTATCTAAGAACTGTGAGCCGATGTAATGAGAACACGACAGGAAAGTTCATGCAGATATTCCGTAAAATTATTTTGATAGCCAAAAATAACGGATGGATAACGGTTGATCCGTTTGCCAATTATCATATCCACATGAAAGCCGTTGACCGCGGTTATCTGACGGAAGAAGAATTGGAACGTATCCTGAAAAAGGATTTTCAGTCACAAAGGCTGGAACAAGTACGGGACATATTTATATTCTCTTGCTTCACGGGACTTGCTTACATTGATGTTTATAACCTGAAAAAAGAAAACATCTGTACGTCATTTGACGGTAGTAAATGGTTGAAACTACATCGTCAGAAGACTGCCACTCCGGTAAATCTTCCACTTCTGAAAATTCCGCTGGCGATATTAGAAAAATATGAAGGAAAGTTAAATAATGGTCGTGTATTACCTGTGTTGAGCAATCAGAAGGCGAACTCTTATCTGAAAGAGATTGCTGATTTGTGCGGAATTAAAAAAAATATTACCTTTCACTTGGCAAGACACACATTTGCAACCACCACCACATTGTCTAAAGGTGTGCCGATTGAAACTGTATCGAAATTATTAGGACATACGAACATAAAGACCACTCAAATATATGCGCGTATAACTAATGAGAAGATACGTGAGGATATGGAAGTTTTGGCAAGTAAACTGACAAGCATAGAAGATGTTGCATTGAAAAGTAGTGTAATATAGACGATTTGTCGTTCTTGTTTCAAACATTCCTGATTGACGGTAAGAACAAAAGATATGCTATGATAAAAATTGGAAATTTTGAAATAGAATATGACAAGAATGCTCCTGATGCTGTGACGGTAAAGATAGAGGCAGATAAGAACGGTGAAGTGTGGTTACCGAAATGCGACATTGCACGGGCGTATGGCGTGTTTGTACAGTCGGTAAATGCCGGACTGAAATCCCTTGCAAAAACCGGAGACTTTGATGAATACCGGGATGTGCGGGTGGAACATTTCACCTATAACGGGAAAGATTGCAGTGTGGACCTCTACAGTCTGGAGACCATCATTGCACTGGGATTTCGCATGAAGGGACTGAAATGCGAGGCATTCAGGAAATGGGCTGCAAGACGGCTGGCAGAGTCTTTTGAAAAGAAGAAAAGTACGGTGATTCTTTGCATGAGCAGCGAAAAGAGAAACAACTGGAACTGAAAACCGCAGGATATGGCGGATATACGTGTCGGGATAGTCCCCCCCTGTCCGGGAGGCTGTCCCGACACGTGTTTTTCGGATAAGCTAAAAAAATATAAAAATGGAAGTGCGGCAATTCGTAAAATGACAGTAATGTGTAACTTATCCCTCCTTAAATACATATTGTAAAAATACAGAGACATCATGGTGGAAGAATTTGATTTGTTCGAAGAGGTGGAAGTGCAGTTCTGTGACGAGGAATGCACGGCATCGGTGTGGCATGGGGTGAGCTATTGCGAAAGCCTGTTCTGCCGGGAAAAACCGAAATCCGAACTGACGGTAATCGTCAGGGAGGAAGGCATGATGTATTTCCTTGCGGCAGATATGGATGAGTTTGCAGGACTATGCCGGAAACACGGATGGTACATCGTCTCGCATCAGCGGTTCAGCGAGGCGATGGAAATCGGCATGTGTCTGATGGAAGGCGGGAAACATGCGGGATGGTACTCGCTGGGCAGGTCGAAGGAATCGAATGCCATGATGAGGGACGTGCTGAACTTCACATTTGAGAGTGGGAAGCGACCGGACTTCTATCCGTATGAAACGATATTCAAGGGAGAAGTGCTTATAGA
>Reba_p2__coassemble_2864_pt1 | contig 6421 bp, 5 predicted proteins | sample Reba_p2__metabat2_high_PE_013 | metagenome-assembled genome bin Reba_p2
TTGATTTGGGGTATCTGCACATTGGGATTGGTCAGCATATCGAAATAGTTGCCCCACTCGGCAAGAAGAAGTAGTTCGCCCTCACTGGCACGAATCAGGTGAATGATGGCGTACAAGCCGGGCTCCATCTTAAAGATGAGCTCCATGCTTTCTTTTTTCATGCAAATGGTGGTATTGGGCAATTCCTGATAGAAGGTTGCCCCAGCTTTAGTATCGAAGAGTTTACGCATAGTTATTCTTAAGTTAGCCCTCACTTTAGACCCGTTAAGAATCTAAAGTGACAGATTTATTTATAAAATTCCTTATACCATTCCGCAAACTTCCGCAGACCTTCTCTTAAGGAAGTATGCGGGAGGAAACCAAAGTCTTCTTCCATATCATCATAATAATATTCCCTCCCTTTCTACATTATGATAAAACATAGAACAATTCTTAGAATGCCAATCTTTTAAGGTATATAGCAGTGGATGTATCTCTGCATCTATCTTCCAGCCCAGTTCGAATAAAGGATAGGAGTACTTGTCATAATCTGATTCTTCCAACTTATCTTTGTCGACAAGAATCATTAAATCCCAGTCGGAATCTTCGCGGGCATCTCCACGGGCTTGAGAACCGAAGAGAATCACTTTTACTCCGAATGATGGCAAGTCCTCACGAACGACTCGCTTGATTGCCTTTAAAATAGTGGATTTTCTATTGACCATACTATATTTCTTCGCACACCGCCATATCTACGCCGTGAAACACTACTACCAGTTTATGCAACTGGGTGTGGGCCACGTGCCGACGTACCACTTCGGTACCGGCATAGCGGTTGGCCTGAGCGATGCCTTTCTGCCGCAGTTCCTCCACACGCTCCGCACTGTCGCTGCTCTTGGCATATTTCAGTTCCACGATGTAGCTGTGCTGCATGTCCTTGTAGATTTCGGTAAGCGGCAGCAGAAAGATGTCGGCATAGCCTTCCTGATTGTCCAGCTCGGACACCGGACGGTAGTACATATTCTGTGAGGTCAGCGCCAGCGTAAAGCCGTGTACGTAATACTCCCCTTTTTGCTTGTCGCGCTGCGAAGAGAAGGTTTTGATGCAATCGGCTATGTAGCCGAAATATGCCTGCCAACTGCCGTCGTAGGCCAAATCAGACTCCAGGTTTCCCAGCTTATAGCTATCGTAGCGCAAATCATTTTCACGGTAGGTTTCCAACAGGTAATTATACATCTGCTCGCGCACCACCTGATTGGGGATGCTTAGTTTCGTTTTGCCCCGGTACGTACCGTCGATGGTCAGCATCCCGAAATAATACAACAGGCTGATGAAATTGTCCGGATAACCGATTTGTTCAGCGGGGAAGCCCGCCTTCAGTTCGCCTGTGGTATAGCCCTGCTGCACGATGGTCTGGATGATGGAGGCATCGTGCGCAAACTCCTTATCCTTCCGGATCAGCATCCGCAGTTTGTTGTAATCCACCCGGATATTGTCTTCCAGCATATTATCCGGCACCTCACCACCGCTACGGATATAATTATCCACAAAATACAGCACCATGTTGCTGTTGTACATCGTGGTGCGTCCATAGCTTTGTTTAGCAAAACAATAATTGTCGTACCACGGCTTCATGATTTCTATCAGCTGGTCTGTGGTATGATGAAATTCGCAGGTGGTGGCATAATAGTCCAGCATGGCACGGACATCTTCTTCTGTAAAGCCTACCAGCTCGTTGAACTCCGGTGACAGGCTGTAGTTCGTGCCGATGTTGAAGCCGCTGGTCAGGTCGTCCATCGTTACCGGGCTGACTCCTGTGACGAACACCCGCTTGATGGCTGAATAGGTGCCACCCTTTATCGTGTCGAAGAAACTGCGTAGATAACCTGTGCCGTGTGTCTCGTTCTTGTAATGGTCCAGGCAGGAGGAATCGGCCAGTATCTTGTTGGTGAAATGGTCGTATTCATCGATGAACAGATAAATCTGCTGCCCGGCTTCGGCACATTGTCTGTGCAGGAAGCTCAGTTGTTCTACCGCACCTTCCCGCTGACGGAGTTCCTCGGCTATTCCAGCCGGAAGATAAGCCGCATACCGGCTACAGAATATAGAAAACGCGGTGTAACAATAGGAATCCAACGAGGAACGGTAATCGTCGATGCCTGCCAGTATTTCGGCAAAATTCAGATAAAGCACCAGGTAGGAGTTACGCTCCGGCGTGGGATGTTTACCGATGTACAAATCTCCGTACCACTTCTCAAAGTGATTCTGCTCCTTCACATCATAATAGTGTTGCAGCATGGACAGCGTCAGGCTCTTGCCGAACCGGCGCGGACGGATGAAGAAGAAAAACTTATTGGCTGCCTCCAAAGCCGGAATAAAGGTGGTCTTGTCCACGAAATAGCAATCGTCCTCGCGGACATCCACGAAATTCATCATTCCATACGGAATGCGCTTGCGACGGGAGGTAGAAGGTATCGGGGTTCGTTCCATTTGTCTGTCTTTTATCGGTTATCTTTCTGCGAAGATAAGGATTTTCTTTCATCCGGCATACCGGAGGCTGATATATTTTTCACCCGCCATAGGGATACAGCGATGAGAGTCCCCGGTGGCTGGCCGGAGCATCGGGCATGGGTTCCAAAAAAAGAACGGGTGGCTTACTCCTTGAGGAGCTGGATGTACTCGGGATTCACCTCGATGGTGGCGGAGAGGAATCCGGGAAGGTCGACGATGAGCCGCTTCTTACGGGAGCCGCGCTGAGTGAGCAGACGGCCTTCGAAGCCGTCGAGACGGCCGCCAATGATGCGGATGTGCTTACCGTAGAGCTGGGGGGATACTTCCTGCGGTGAGTAGTATTCCACCCGGTCGGCACTGAGCACGGCCTGAATAAAGCGTTCCATGTCGGCATGGCGCACTTTCATGGGCTCGTTCTGCCTGCCGCCTTTCACGTAGCGGTATTGCAGGGAGGTGACCTCATCCAGAATGGCATCGAGCACTTCTCTGCGCTCGTGGATGAAGATGAGATCGTTCATATAGGGTACGTACTTCACCTCTTTCCTACCCTGACGGCTGCAGACTTTCTGCTTCATGGGAATGAAGAGTTTGTCTTGTAGACGGAATTTTTCGTCTTGCAGGGTGAGATAGGCTGGATGAAGGGAGTTGGGACGCTTGAGGTCGCGCAACACGTACCAGTAGGTTTCTTCTGTTATAGGCATATTTCTAACTCCCACTTTTTCTTCTTATACTCTGAAAAACAAGTAGTTATGAAATAGTTTGTAAAAGTTTCGCCGAATCGGGTCCGGCTTTGCGAAGCGGTATACACGGCTCCTTTTTAGTTAATTTGCGTACAAAGATAAGAATTATTCTTTATTTACAACAGCATTTAGAAGTAAAAATGTTTTTTTTAGGACACATGCCGCAAACTTCGTAATTTATGCCTAAATTTGCGCGTTTTTAAAATAAATTAGTTAGATTCACTCATGAAGTTTACTGAATTACCTCTCAATGATTCCGTGCTCGATGCACTGGATGCTATGCGTTTCGAGGAATGTACGCCCATTCAGGAGCAGTCCATCCCTCTGATTCTGGAAGGAAGAGATCTGATAGCGGTGGCTCAGACGGGCACCGGAAAAACGGCGGCGTATCTGCTACCGGTATTGCACAAACTGTCGGAAGAAGACCACCCGGAGGATGCGATCAACTGTATTGTGATGTCGCCTACACGGGAACTGGCGCAGCAGATAGACCAGCAGATGGAGGGGTTCTCGTATTTCTTGCCGGTGTCGAGCGTGGCGGTGTACGGGGGAAACGACGGAATTCTCTTTGAGCAGCAGAAGCGGGGGCTGACGCTGGGGGCGGATGTGGTAATCGCTACGCCGGGCAGGCTGATAGCGCACCTGAGCTTGGGGTATGTGGACTTGTCGCGCGTGTCGTTCTTTATTCTGGACGAGGCGGACCGTATGCTGGACATGGGGTTCTATGAGGATATCATGCAGATAGCGAAGTATCTGCCGGAGTCGTGCCAGACGATTATGTTCTCGGCTACCATGCCTGCCAAGATTCAGCAGCTGGCGGGGAACTTGCTGAAGAATCCGGCGGAGGTGAAGCTGGCGGTGTCGAAACCGGCGGATAAGATTATACAGGCGGCGTATGTGTGCTACGAGAACCAGAAGCTGGGTATCATACGAAGCTTGTTTGCAGAGCAGAGCCCGGAAAGGGTCATTGTGTTTGCCTCGAGCAAGCTGAAGGTGAAGGAGGTGACGAAGTCGCTGAAGCAGATGAAGCTGAACGTGGGGGAAATGCACTCGGATCTGGAGCAGGCGCAGCGGGAGAAGGTGATGCATGAGTTCAAGGCGGGACGGATCAATATTCTGGTGGCTACGGACATCGTGGCACGGGGGATTGATATCGATGACATCCGCCTGGTGATAAATTACGACGTGCCGCACGACAGCGAGGATTATGTGCACCGCATAGGGCGTACGGCACGGGCCAACAACGACGGGGTGGCGCTGACGTTTGTAAGCGAGAAGGAGCAGAAGAACTTCCGGATAATAGAGAATTTCCTGGAACGGGATATCTACAAGATAGCGGTGCCCGAGGAGCTGGGGGAAGCACCGGAGTACAGGCCGCGCGACGTGCGCAAGGGCGGCGGTAAAGGGAACCGGAAAAAGAACGGGAACCGGAAAAAGGGCAAGATGAAAGCTAAATCTGCGCAAAATTAAGGGGTTTTATTTCTAAATGTACAGGCAATTCATTATTTTTGTGGCATGATAGAATTAGCACAACATATTGAAGCGTTATTACTGGAGAATGACTGTGTCATTGTGCCGGGACTGGGGGGCTTTGTGGGACACTATACACCGGCGGTACGGCTGGCGGAGGAGAACCGCTTTCTGCCGCCTGCACGGGTGATAGGATTCAACCCGAGCCTGAAGATGAACGATGGATTGCTGGTGCAGTCGTATGCCTCGGTGTATGGAACGAGTTTCTCGGATGCTACCCGACGCATAGAGCATCAGGTGTGCCGGCTGCAGAATAAACTGTACGAGGAGGGAAAGGTGGAACTGGCCAACATCGGCGAGTTGCGCTGTTCGGTCTATGGGGCGCTGAGCTTTGTGCCTTTCGACAGCAAACTGACGACTCCTTATTTATATGGATGGCAGGGGTTCGAGATGCGGGAGCTGCAAGCTATGCCGCAGCAAAGAACGGCTGCTGCAGGTGCGGACAAGTCTGTGGCGCCGATACACCGACGCCGTAGGAATTTCCGGATGCAGGGGGCGATGATTCGCCATGCCATGAGTGCGGTGGCGGCGGTGCTGCTGTTCTTCCTCTTGTCGACACCTATTGAGAATACAGGGATGATGGAGGAGAATTATGCACGCTTGATGCCGAGTGAACTGTTCTCGCAGATGGGACATCCGTCGCTGGTGGTTACTCCGGTAGGACTGGATGTGCCGGCTGTGGCGCAACAGCAACCGAAAAAGAAGGTTACCGTGCCGGTGGCCGTGAAGGAGGTGAAGGTGAAAGCTGCTGCCACAGCGAAAGCTGTTCCGACTGAAAAGACTGCCCAGACTGCCCCGGCTGAAAAGACCGCAAAGGCTGTTTCGGCTGAAAAGGCTGAAAAGGATATAAAGGCTGTTTCGGCTGAAAAAGCTGGTCAGACAGCGAAAGTAATACCGGCAGAAAAGCTGGTTCCGGCTGCAAAAGCAGCGAAGCCCTACCACATCATCGTGGCGAGTGTGGGTTCAGAACAGGATGCCCATCGCATGGCGGAACAGTTGAAGCAGAAGGGTTTCAGCAAGGCGTGTGCCGTGATAGGAAACGGTAAAATGCGGGTGAGCATTCAGGCTTGCAGCAGTGAGGCCGAAGCGTATAAGGCGCTGAAAGAAATCCGGGCAATGGAAGCTTATCAGTCAGCCTGGGTACTGCATTGATGCGACGGGGTGTTGCATCTCATTATCTCTCAATCTTTATTTTATTACATTGAATCATGAAACGAGTTCGTTGTCCCAAATGTGAGAATTACCTCACTTTTGATGAAACCAAGTATACAGAAGGTCAGTCGTTGGTATTTGTCTGCGACCAATGCAAGAAGCAGTTCAGCATCCGGCTGGGCAAGAGTAAGATGTCGGCTACCCGCAAGGAGGAGAAAATCAACGAGGAGGAGTTTTGCGAGGCATTCGGCAACATTACAGTGATAGAGAATGTATTCGGATTTAAACAAGTATTGCCGCTGCAGGAGGGTGACAATGTCATCGGACGCCGGTGCATAGGAACGGTTATCAATGTGCCGATAGAGACGTCGGACATGAGCATGGATCGCATCCACTGTATCATCCAGGTGAAACGGAACAAACAAGGGGAACTAGTGTATACGCTACGTGATGCTCCAAGCCTGACAGGTACATTCCTGAACAATGAAATCTTAGGCGATAAAGACCGG
>Reba_p2__coassemble_3314_pt1 | contig 5605 bp, 5 predicted proteins | sample Reba_p2__metabat2_high_PE_013 | metagenome-assembled genome bin Reba_p2
ACAATCCATATTTCATTTCTCACGCCTACTTCTCCGTTTTTGCGGCGGTATCCTTTGAACGTGAGTTTGTGGTCTGCTATATCCAGGTCAGCATTTACCGGTTGATAGGTGTACTCCAACAGTCCTGCTAGGTTGGTCTGGATGTTGTGTTCGTTCATCCAATCGCCTGGTTTTTGTGCTTTTCGAGCATGTCCGATGGGGTATCCATATTTTACGATGTTTTCTCCTTCGGTCAAATTGGTTAAGGCAAATTTATGTCCTGCTGGAATATCTTCATTCAGCGTGATTTGCTGGTTGTCTATTCTGACAGTTTCGCCAGCTTTCAATGTTTCAATCGCTACGGCTACGTTATCGGCCGGATTGATTTTCAGATACTTTGTATTCATTTTAGTCTCTGTTAATTGAAAATTAATGTTGATTCAATAATGATTAATAAACAGTAACTAAGAGGTAGTATTCAAAATATTAATTTTCAATTATTTATTATAGTAAAAGTCAATGTTTTCTTTGGTCAGCAAATCCACAGGCATGAAATTGTCACGTGTGACTTCTTTTTTTAGAATCAGATAGTCGCACAGTGTTTTGATGCCATTGAATCCTTGTAGGGTAGGTTGTTGCGCTATCAGAAAGAATATACTGCCTTCCTTCAGACATTTAACATTCCGCTTTAGCAGGTCGTATCCCATTAGATTGAATTTCATTTCAGAGTGTTTCAGTAGATATTCTCCGATTATATAGGCTTTGGAGTTAAACGTTATACCGTTTTGTACCTGTGGATACTTTTTGAAAAATTCATCCAGCATCTGTGAATCTTCTGAATCTCTTTTGGCATGAAGATTTAACTCTAGAATGTGGCAATCCGGATGGTGCTCTTCCATGTATTGTCTGAACCCTACTTCTCGTTTCTCCTGCTGGTTTGAACCTACTATACCCTCGTTGATTTTTCTGAAGATGACGATCTCCTTTACATGTTCTCCAGCCAGTAACATTAGCATGCGTGCGGCAAAATATCCACTTCGGTGAGAGTTTTGTCCAAAGAAAGCCAGCGCATTCTCATCCTTGATGTTTGAATCTATATATATATAAGGTATATCATTCTCTTTGAGGGCATCCGTGAATGGACGTGTGTGCTGAGGTAAGGTAGGGGCCATCAGAACTCCGTCGGGTTGTAGTGCTAAGATATGTTCTGCCTCCTGCTTAAAAGACAAGTAGTCATAGGGGTCGTAATAAAAACAATCTACGGTGATATTAAAATCCGAATAAGTCTTCAGAGCTTCCTGAATGCCGCTTTCTACTTCAGTCCAGTATTCACTTATTTCATGTTGCGGGAGCATACAAGCAAAGGTGTACTTTTTATTTGATGCCAAGGCACTGGCATACATGTTGGGCTGATAATCCAATTGTTTAAGGATTTCTTCCACTCTTTTTTTGCTGCTTTCAGATACGCCGCTTCTACCGTGTATTACCCTATCTACAGTACCTACCGAAACGTCTGCCATCTTGGCAATATCTTTGATTCTTATTCTTTCAGCCATCGATTTCTTAATCAAATCACACAATTTTGTGTGCGTACACAATAATAATCTTAAAATTTTCGACACAAATATACGATAATTTTTTGTATTTCAAAAAAAGTGTTACCTTTGTGCCCGCACACGATAAGAGTGTGGCTAAATACTATTGAGTATTATGGTTCAATTATTCAGATGTTTAGCCTTATTTTAGTTGAAAAATGATAATTTGTAAGATTTAAACACATTTTATATTCAAAATAAAAATAAAGAAATTATGGGAAAAAAAGTTGTTACATTAGGTGAAATCATGCTGAGATTGTCTACTCCTGGAAACACTCGTTTTGTACAGTCTGATTCTTTTGACGTGGTATATGGCGGTGGTGAAGCCAACGTGGCAGTGAGCTGCGCTAACTACGGACATGATGCTTATTTTGTAACGAAATTGCCGAAGCACGAGATTGGTCAGTCTGCAGTCAATGCCCTGCGCAAGTATGGTGTAAAGACCGACTTTATTGCCCGTGGTGGCGACCGTGTAGGTATCTATTATCTGGAAACCGGTGCTTCTATGCGTCCCAGCAAGGTAATATATGACCGCGCACATTCTTCAATTGCTGAGGCTGATGCTTGCGATTTTGATTTCGATGCTATCATGGAAGGTGCTGACTGGTTCCACTGGTCTGGTATTACTCCTGCTATCTCTGACAAGGCTGCCGAACTTACTCGTCTGGCTTGTGAGGCTGCAAAGCGTCATGGTGTTACGGTGTCTGTTGACCTGAACTTCCGCAAAAAACTGTGGACCAAAGAAAAAGCACAATCTATCATGAAACCTCTGATGCAATACGTAGATGTATGTATTGGTAATGAGGAGGATGCAGAACTTTGCTTGGGCTTTAAACCTGATGCTGACGTAGAAGGTGGAAAAACGGATGCGGAAGGTTACAAAGGTATCTTCAAGGCTATGGCTGAAGAATTTGGCTTCAAGTATGTAATCTCTACATTGCGTGAATCATTCTCTGCTACTCACAATGGTTGGAAGGCAATGATTTACAACGGCGAAGAGTTCTATGAATCAAAACGCTACGACATTAACCCGATTATCGACCGTGTGGGTGGTGGTGACTCTTTCTCTGGTGGTGTAATCCACGGTTTGCTCACTAAGGCTACTCAAGGCGAAGCTCTTGAATTTGCTGTGGCTGCTTCTGCATTGAAGCATACAATCAATGGCGACTTTAACTTGGTGTCTGTAGAAGAAGTAGAAGCTTTGGCCGGTGGTGATGCCAGCGGTCGCGTACAGCGCTAATTTTAGAAACGGGGAGGTCGGGTGTCCGGCTCTCCTCCTTATTCAATCATTAATTAAGTAACAGAAAATGGCAAGATTTGATAAGATAGCCGTATTGAACAAAATTGGTTCTACCGGCATGGTACCTGTATTCTATCATAAAGATGCAGAAGTGGCAAAGAAAGTAGTAAAAGCCTGCTACGAGGGTGGTGTGCGTGCTTTTGAATTTACCAACCGTGGTGACTTTGCACACGAAGTGTTTGCGGAAGTAGTGAAGTTTGCTGCTAAGGAATGTCCTGAAATGGCCATGGGAGTAGGTTCAATTGTAGATCCTGCTACGGCAGCTCTTTACTTGCAGTTAGGTGCTAATTTTATTGTAGGTCCGTTGTTTAATCCTGAAATTGCAAAAATCTGTAATCGTCGTCTTGTAGCTTACACTCCAGGTTGTGGTAGTGTGTCTGAAGTGGGTGCTGCTCAAGAAGTAGGTTGTGATTTATGTAAGCTCTTCCCGGGTGATGTACTTGGGCCAAAATTGGTAAAGGGATTGTTAGCTCCGATGCCTTGGTCAAAGTTGATGGTAACTGGTGGTGTAGAGCCGACTCAGGAGAATCTTACTTCTTGGATTAAGGCAGGTGTATTCTGTGTAGGTATGGGTTCTAAACTCTTCCCGAAAGATAAGGTGGCTGCTGAAGATTGGGCTTATGTAACTGATAAGTGCAAGGAGGCATTGGCTTACATTGCAGAAGCAAGAAAATAATGATAAGATTCATTTTGTTTAAAGGTGTTTAAAGGGAACGACCACTGGGGCGCAAGTTTGTCCCAGTGGTTTGTTTCTTTTTATGAGATGGGTTCTATATTGTTTTTGTTGGGTGATATTGTCATTCGGTAGACATTGGTTTCTTTTCGTTGAAATCCTAAGGCTTGATAGAGTCCATTGGCAGGTATTCGTTGAGGTTTTGAAGTAAGCTGTATTTCTATTGGAGCTAATAGTTGAGCTTCTTTCAATAGATGATTCATTAATAGCCGTCCTAAATGTTTCCCTCGGTAATCGGTTGATACTACTACATCTTCTATGCTGGCTTTGCATCCGGTGGGTGAATGGAAGATGCAAAGAGTGGCGCATCCTATGATTTTCTCCTGGTCTCTGAGGGTGTATAAGTGGCTGTTTGTATCTTTTAGTACTGCTTCTAATGCTTTTTCTTCTAAATTGATTCTTTCCGTCAGTTCTGACATTAATCGTTTTAGTTCAGTAAATTCTTGCTGGGTGTACTTCTTTAATTCTCTGATTTCCATATTGGGCGATTTTAAATGATTTATGGCAAAAATACAAAACTTTTTGTATTTCCTATTGTTTTGCTATATTTGTGTACTAATATAAAAAACAGGTATACGTATGGTGAGAATAAAGATAGGTTTGCTAGCTCGCATAATTATAGCTATTGCATTAGGAATAGGTTTGGGTAACCTGATTCCTGCAGCATGTGTTCGCGTATTCGTAACCTTTAACGGTATTTTTAGTGAATTTTTAGGTTTTGTTATTCCTTTGATAATTTTGGGCTTAGTGACGCCTGCTATTGCTGATATTGGTAAGGAGGCAGGGAAAATGCTTGTTGTGACGGCGGTTGTAGCTTACGTTGCTACGTTATTTTCCGGTTTTCTGGCTTATTTTGCTGGTGTTACCTTCTTTCCATCTATGATTACTCCTGGTGTTTCTATCGAACAAATCAGTGAGTCGCGAGATATTCTGCCTTTCTTTAGTGTGGCTATTCCGCCAGTGATGAATGTGATGAGCTCATTGGTTTTAGCTTTTATGTTGGGTTTGGGGATTGCTCACCTGGACACTCAGGCTCTAAAACAAATATGTCAAGAATCTAAAAAAATAATTATACAGGTTATACAGAGTGTTATATTGCCGCTATTGCCTGTCTATATATTTGGTATATTCTTGAATATGACCCATTCAGGACAGGTCTATGGCATTCTCTTGGTATTCATAAAGATTATAGGTGTGATATTCTTGTTGCATATCTTGTTGCTATTGTTACAGTTTATGGTAGCTGGATTTTTTGTGCGGCGTAATCCTTTCCGTTTGTTGGCACGTATGCTTCCGGCATATTTTACGGCTTTGGGTACTCAATCTTCTGCTGCTATTCCGGTTACTTTGCGTCAGACAATCAAGAATGGCGTTTCCGAGGGGATTGCTGGATTCGTAATCCCGTTATGTGCTACGATTCATTTGTCGGGCAGTACACTTAAAATAGTGTGTTGTGCCATGGCTTTGATGATAATGCAGGGTATGCCGTTCGATTTTCCTATGTTTGCTGGTTTTATTTTTATGTTGGGTATTACTATGGTAGCTGCACCTGGTGTACCTGGTGGTGCCATTATGGCCGCATTGGGTGTATTGTCATCTATGCTGGGCTTTGGTGAAAGTGAACAAGCTTTGATGATTGCTTTATATATTGCTATGGATAGTTTTGGCACGGCTTGTAACGTAACGGGTGACGGCGCTATTGCTCTTATTATGGATAAGTGTTTTCGGAAGAGTTAAGTTCGGGTAATCGTAAAATATGGTATATAAAAAGGATATATTTGGTATCACAAATATATCCTTTTTTATATACCTAAGTTTGTATTATTTATACCTATATAATCATCTGTAGTACAGGTTAATATAACGTATAATTTGACATGTAACAAAAAAAGGCGACTACCGAAGTAACCGCCTTTTGTGATTCCGAAGCGATTCGAACGCTTGACCCACGCCTTAGAAGGGCGTTGCTCTATCCAGCTGAGCTACGGAACCATCCTT
>Reba_p2__coassemble_4569_pt1 | contig 4215 bp, 4 predicted proteins | sample Reba_p2__metabat2_high_PE_013 | metagenome-assembled genome bin Reba_p2
GGGGGAGTTAAGCCAATACTTTTTCTTGCGGATGTGTATGACTGGCAATACCATGAGCATACGCATTCAGTAATCTGCTGACTTCTTCAATATTTCGGGAAAGTTGTTCAGCAATATCTTCCGGAATATAGCACAACAAATCTTTGGAGAGAACGATGTAATACCTGCATTCCTCTAAACTACCCTGTGCAATATTCATAAAACGAAGTTTTTCAGCCGAGCTTAATCTTTTATATCCTTCTGCAATGTTGGCAGGGATTGAAACAGCAGCTCTCTGAAACTGAGAGCACAAGCCAAATCGCTCAGCATTAGGAAAACGTCGGGTAATCTTATACACATAAAGAACAAAAGCGTGCGCCTTTTGCCACACAATCAATTCTTGAAAACTATGTGTACCCCTCATTGCCATATTCCTTAACTCCTCTAACTCCTTTTCTAACTCCTTTAACTCCTTTTCTAACTCCTTTAACTCCTTTAACTCCTTTTCTAACTCCTTCCTTAACTCCTCCCTTACTTACTGTGTGATTTATAGTATTTAATCATCTTCGGAATGACTTCTTCTACCGTGCCATTGATCACATAATCGGCAATGGCATTGATGGGAGCATTCTCATCGTTGTTGATGGAGATGATGATACCGCTTTCCTGCATACCGGCGATGTGCTGAATCTGTCCGGAGATACCGCAGGCAATGTAGAGTTTCGGACGTACCGTTACGCCAGTCTGTCCAATCTGACGGTCGTGGTCGGCAAAGCCGGCATCTACGGCCGCACGGCTGGCACCCACTTCGGCGTGGAGTTCCTTGGCCAGGTCGAACAGCATGTCGAATCCTTCCTTGCTGCCCATGCCATAGCCTCCGGCAATCACGATAGGAGCCCCCTTCAGGTTATGTTTGGCCTTTTCCACGTGGCGGTCGATCACCTTCACCACATAATCCGTTTCGGGTACATATTTCGCTACGTCGTGGTGTACCACTTCGCCCTGATAATTCGCATCATAAATTTCCTTCTTCATCACCCCTTCGCGCACGGTAGCCATCTGCGGACGGTGTTCCGGGTTTACGATGGTGGCCACGATGTTGCCGCCGAAAGCCGGGCGAATCTGATACAAGAGGTTTTCATACGTCTTGCCCTCCTTCTTGTCTTCATGGCTTCCGATTTCCAGTGCCGTACAGTCGGCTGTCAGACCGCTGGTGAGGGCAGACGATACGCGCGGGCCCAGGTCGCGACCGATGACGGTGGCACCCATGAGGCAGATTTGCGGCTGCTCCTCCTTGAATAAGTGGATGAGGATAGAAGAGTGGGGCAGCGAAGTGTACGGGAAGAGTCCCGGTGCATCGAAGATATGCAGTTTGTCCACCCCATACGGAAGCACTTCCTTTTCAATGCCCTCCAGGTGGGTACCTGCGGCAATGGCTTCCAGTTGGCAGCCCAGTTGGTTGGCCAGTTTGCGGCCTTTGGTAAGGAGTTCCAGGCTCACGTCAGCGATGCTGGTGCCTTCGATCTCCAGGTATACAAATACGTTGTTCATGTTTTTCTTTTTTTAGTGCCGAGGCTTATCCGATGGTATGGTTAGCCAGCAGTTCTACAATGAGGTCTTCTACATCCTGGTCGCTTCCGGTCAGCGTCTTGCTTTCCTTGGCCTGGAAAGAAATGTTCTGGATGGTTTTCACTTTGGTAGGCGAGCCGCTCAGACCACATTGGGCCAGGTCGCCGTGTACGTCGGCTACGCTCCATTCCGTGATGTTGAGATACGGATGCTTCTCGTAGAGGTCGGCATAAGGCAGTTCGGCACACTCTTTCGTAAGGGCTGCTTTCTCTTGCGCACCGAGAGCCCGTTTGTACTTCTGCACCAGCTTGGCATTGCGCGGGCGGCAGGGAGCTGCGCTGCCGTTTACGGTGATCACGATGGGCAGCGGGCCTTCCACCGTTTCCACACCGCCGTCGATGTGACGCTTCACGGTGATGCGTCGGGCTTCCTGGTCCACGTTCAGTATTTCTTCGGCATAAGTAATCTGTGTCAGTCCCAGCTTTTCCGCCACCTGCGGGCCTACCTGAGCCGTGTCGCCGTCGATGGCTTGGCGTCCGCCCACAATCACGTCATATTCACCGATTTTACGGATGGCTGTGGCCAGGGCATAGGAAGTGGCCAGGGTATCGGCACCGGCAAAGGCACGATCGGTCAGCAGGTAGCCGTTGTCGGCCCCGCGGAACAAGCCTTCGCGGATGATTTCGGCAGCGCGGCCCGGACCCATGGTGAGGATGGTTACGGTGGAGCCCGGATGAGCATCTTTCAAGCGGAGTGCCTGTTCCAGTGCATTCAGGTCTTCCGGATTGAAGATGGCAGGGAGTGCCGCACGGTTGATGGTGCCGTCGGCTTTCATGGCATCTTTCCCAACGTTTCGTGTGTCGGGAACTTGTTTCGCCAATACAACAATTTTCAAACTCATGTTATTAGCTATTAGTATTAGTATTCTATCTTATCAGTGCCGGGGCGAATAGGAGTAGTGAGGAGTGGCCTTGCTACTGAAATTGTTCCGGTTAACTTGATTCTCAGCGTGCAAATTTACGCAAAGAGTTGGTTTTGGCAAGTATTCTGCCCAAAAAATGCACAGAAGGCGGGGAAATGAGCAGGAATGACTTTGGCATACGGTAGCTTTTTTTATGCTATAGGATGTCATCTCCTTGCGCTTATAAAGCGTCTTAACAGGAAGGTCAAGAAATAAGGGAAGGTATAGAATTTACCGTTAAACCCTATATTCTTATAGCCTAGCTTGATACCATACTTTATGTCTTTATATTTATTCTCTTTCAACAAGTTGTTTAAAGAAGCAGTTGCTCCGTCAGTAGCCTTTACTTCTACGGGAATCAATGAATCGGCATCCCTTACAAAAAAATCCATCTCCAACGAAGGTTTGTCACTTCTGTAATAGAACAGGTCGTACCCTTGTTTTACCAGCATATCTCCTACTATATTTTCATAAATGGCTCCTTTGTAAGTGCCGAGATTTTTGTTGCCCCGCAAATCTTCTTGGGCTTCTCTGTCAAGCGAACCGATTAGAAGCCCTGTATCTTTAAAATATAGTTTATAGAGTGATGGGTCATAGTTTCCACTTAGGGGCAGTTCCGGATAATTCAGGCAATAGCATACGTTTACCACTCCGGCATCATGCAACCATTCCGTACAACCGATGTACTCTCTGTTTCTGGCATTCTTGGCAATTTTGGTTATCTGAAATCTCTTGTTCTCTTTTGCCAAGAACGTTGAGATATGCTGATATACAGCTTTTACCTTACCCTTATCAAGCCCCTCTACATATTTTGTAATATCTTCCTCATAATCTCTCAACAGTTGTTTTTGTATATCCAGTATTCCACTAAAATTGTTGTTTTCTATATAAGTACGTACCACATCTGGCATTCCACCAATGATGGCATAATCGCGAAACAGCTCAAACAAAGTTGCTGATTGAAGTTCGGTAAATGGTTCCAGACGAATCATGTGCATAAAAAGCTCCTCTATAAAATCTTCCTGATACCCTTTAGCCCAGAGAAATTCTTCGAAATCCAGTGAATGCATCTCATAATCTTCCTTGTATCCTACACTGTTTGATTCGATTTCCCGGTAGTGAATCCCCATTAAAGAACCCGAACAGATGACATCAAACCGTCCATCCAATTTAAAAAACTTCAAGGAAGTAGCACAATCCGGACAAGCCTGCAATTCGTCGAAAAAGAAAAGTGTTTCCCCAGGTATAAACTTATACGACGGATTTAACAGGGATATATTCTTTAGAATTGTATCAACTTCATAGCCGTCATTGAAAATTTCGCGGTACTTCTTCTGTTCGATAAAATTGATTTCTATCAGATTTTTATAATACTGACTTGCAAAATGTTCCACTGATTTTGTTTTACCTACCTGACGAGCCCCTTTTATTATAAGTGGCTTCCTGTTCGGATGCTGTTTCCAAGCCAAGAGAAAATCTTCTATCTTTCTTTTTAAAAATACTTCCATATCATAATGTGTTAATAAACAGATACAAAGATACTATTTTTCACATAATCCGGCTGTAAAAACCTTTATTTTTCACATAATCCGGCTGTAAAAACCTGTGTTTTTCACATAATCCTGTTCGCTTTAGCCCGTTGATGAAATACATAGCACAGGCATTCACCGGCACAGCCGAACGCATAGCCTGCATCACAGGATTTT
>Reba_p2__coassemble_11842_pt1 | contig 1876 bp, 2 predicted proteins | sample Reba_p2__metabat2_high_PE_013 | metagenome-assembled genome bin Reba_p2
GAGCAAACGGAACAGATGATTTAAATCAGACGGTTGCATCTGTTCAAGATAGAAGGAGGAGACGGAACATCCGGAAGCCCGTCCCACGACACCTCTTCGGGCAAGTCCTTTTTCAGCAACTCTTCCAAAGAATTAAAATCGGGCATTCCTGCATGGTGACCGGCTAGCGCATAAGCCACAAAAAAGTAACCTACCGGAAACAGTCGTTTGGCCAACAAGGCTCCTACATAAGCATGCGTCTTATCCTGATAAGTACGTGAGTCTGTGGGCAACTCATTCATCAAGCGAATATAAGTCTGGAAATCGTTTTTTTCCTTGCCTTTATCATGAAGCAGGCCTAAAAAAGTTCCCCATCCGGGCATACCTAACGCTTGCGTAAAAAATTCGGCTCGCTCAGCTACACCAAAACTATGTGCTTCGTTGGTCTGAATAGCCAAATCTTCCTTGCGAATGTGCGAAATAATCTGCATGTTTTTCATCGTATACATCTATTAGAAGAATCCTACAATAACAAAGTCAATTTCCGTTTATACTCCTTGGGCTTCTTTTTGAGATAGTGCGCAGCCTCGTCGGAAGTTAAATAGCCTTCAGCCACACAACGACACAAAAGTCTGTCGAAACGATCCGTATGTTCCTCGATAGGATATCCACCCCATCCTGTTTCCAAAGGGTTTTTATGTATGTAACAATTAAACAGATTGTTGTAATAGGCATCAGAAATAACACCTAAATCCTTGGCACGGTGAATCGCAGCCGCAATCGAAATGCCATACCGGCCACGCAAACTGATTAATTCCTCCAGCATCAATACTTTTCGGGACGTGCCCAACTCTCTGAGCAAAACCGATGCCGGACAAAGCAGTGCAGCTGCAAATTGATTGCAAAAGCGTTCACGCTGAGAATCGGTTACTACTTCCGGAAATTGCAAGAACAGGTGCCCCAACTCATGAAATGCCGTAAAACGTTTTCGTTCCGTAGTATCGTTGGCGCTCTGATTGATAACCACCAGCGGAATTTGTTCGTTGATCCATGCTGAAAATCCCAGTACATGCTTGTATCCAGCTTCAAATTCGACCAATTTTACCCCCTTGTTCTCCAATATCTCATAGGCAGAAAAGATGGGCAATTCACCCAACTGCCAAGCTGTGCGCAACTGCACCGCTGCAGATTCGGCATCCTCAGCCGAACTGATCAACTGCTGCTTCAATGGATTAGTATGAGAAGTAGAAATAGCGAGCAATTCCTCGATGTCCAGATAATGCTCTACCTTGTCTTGAGCAATGCCTAGCATCTGTTCATAAGACTTTGCCGGTACCCGAGAATCAACACGGAAATTAATCGAGTCAATCCGAATACCTTGCTTATAGAAGTAAGAAAAGGGGACATCCATAGCGGTAGATAAGACCGTAAGTACGTTAGCAGTAGGCTGTATCCTCCCCTGCTCATATTTCGAAATCGCCTGTTTTGTAACCAGCCCACCCATCCTACGGGTGAGTGCTTCCATACTTAATCCACGCATCTGACGGGCAATTTTGAGTTTATATGGTAAAAAATGATCCATAGCATTCAGATTTGGTTGACAAATATAGCTATTTTATCTTATTTTGTCTATCTTAAAACTAAAGTATTTTTACATGTTTAAAAACAGCTATAATTTATAAGAAGTCTTAGTCCCCAAAAAGTTGACTGTTTCTGTCCGAAGAAATAAAATAAAACTTCAGAATCTGATTTAGCCTAATACAGTATTATATTACACTTAAAACCATGCAAACCTAATCATATAAGAGCTGTCACAGGTTATATCATTTTTATATTAGACATTATCATTACTGTCCACTAAAAATCGCAAATAGTTCTTTGAAATAATTGAATTACA